>Ga0208297_1000226_pt1 | contig 142621 bp, 110 predicted proteins | sample LMS_cellobiose_e_FD_187367 | JGI IMG/M metagenome (GOLD analysis project Ga0208297, IMG submission 187367) | Rumen-fistulated moose microbial communities from Alaska, USA - LMS_cellobiose_enrichment (SPAdes) (version 2) | ecosystem: Host-associated > Mammals > Digestive system > Stomach >... | reverse complement strand
CGGCATACGAGATCCGCAGAAATCGGCCAGAAGGCGGCAACGGGATAGGGGGCTGCTGTAAACGGCGTCAAACCTGATATCCGGAATGGCTGTCTTTACAGCCTGAGCCTCAGTCTTGAAGGTCTCCTTGAGGGGAACATCGGTCTGACCGTAGCAGGTGCCCTGCGGTACATCAGGGGCGGTGTGGCGGATTATATAAACTTTCATAGGCTGAACGGGTTAAAAGATGGCTGCCATAAGGCGGAAGGTGAGTTCAGTGAGCAGGAAAATGGCTCCGCAGCAGTCGCCGGTGTAGCCTCCTGTCTTTTTCCTGCACAGCAGCAACAGCAGTATAAAGACCGCTATTGGCGTGTGGGTCAATATGTTGAAACAGATGAATGCGGTAAGCCCCGATGCTGTGATGTCTGGTATGGTAAGGAGGGCTATGGCTGACAGACCGGAGATTATGGTGAGGGTCTCCTCAAGAGCCGTGGGGTGCTGATATACAGTGCGGTTCTTGCTCTCAGACTGAGGCCTGGCGTAGGGGAGGAACCATACTATATGGCTGCTTATGAACTTGGCATATACGTCGGATGCCAGTATGATGTAAGGTACATATTCCACCCGGATACCGCTCAGGACCGCATATGAGAGCAGGAAATAGAATATCAGTCCTATTACTCCGTATGTGCCGATGTGTGAGTCCTTCATGATGCGGAGAGTGCTGTCGCGGTCCGTGCCGCCACCGAATCCGTCCAGGAAATCGGCCAGCCCGTCCTCATGCAGGGCACCCGTCAGCAAAACTCTGACCAGAAGCGCCATGATGATGGCTATCTCAGTTGCTGCAATCCGCCCCACCAGCCAGAATGTGAGGGCCGACAGCCCGCCGGTGAGCCATCCGGTTACGCTCCACCATCCGGTAACGTGGCTGAAACTATCGGCCGGAACCTGCTTTATCCTGTGGAACGGCAGGCGGGTGAAGAGCATGAGCGCTGCTAGTAGATTATTCATGAATATGTCAGAAATATTTTGTGACGGACGCTTTCCTGAAAGTGTCCATTTCATTAATCATTCTTACCGCTGACTGCACTATCGGGTAGGCGCATACTGCACCGGAGCCTTCGCCCAGACGCAGGTCCAGATGGAGCAGGGGCCGGGCGTTCATGCTCTCCAGCAGGAGCTTGTGTCCGCTTTCATCGCCCTGATGGCCGAAAACGGCGTAGTCCAGCACTTCTGGACAGAGCTTGGAGGCGGCCAGCATACAGGCGCTCATTATGAATCCGTCCACCAGAATGACCATGTGGAGCTCAGCGGCACGCAACATGGCGCCTACTGCCATCACCATCTCCAGGCCCCCAAAGTAACACAGTATGTCCTTTACGGAGTATGTTTTCCTTCCGGCCCTGAACTTCCTTACAGCTCCGGTGAGCACCTCGAGTTTATGGATTACTCCCTGACTGTCCAGTCCGGCGCCGGCACCTATGCACTGTGCCAGTGGTATGTCTGCCAGCAAATTCATCCAGACGGATGAGGCCGATGTGTTGCCGCAGCCCATCTCGCCCAGGCTTATCACGTTACAGCCGTCGGCAGAGACCTTATCCACGCACTCAGCACCGCGCTCCAGACATAGCTCAAACTCCTGGGGAGTGATGGCCGCTTCCTGTGAGAAATCACGCGTGCCCTTACGTACTTTCATGTTTATGATACCGCTGCTGTAGTCCATATCGTGGTCAATGCCGGCATCCACCACCATCAGCCTGAACCCATGCTGCCGGCAGAGGAAACTGATGCCTGCGCCGCCCTCCAGAAAGTGATAGGACTGCTGCCATGTCACCTCCTTGGGCGATACGCTGACGCCTTGCGCCAGTATGCCGTGATCAGCGGCAAAGAGTATATTGGAGGGGTTCCTCAGTTCAGGGGCCAGAGTGTGCTGTATCATGCACATCTGTGCGGCAAGTGATTCAAGCCTTCCAAGTGAGCCTTTGGGTTTGGTCAGGTTGTCTATCTTGTCCAGGACCTGTGCCATGAACTGGGGGTCAGATGTGGATTGTATGTTGAATTGTTTCATTTTTTTACTATATTTACGGGTATGCCGCTGACCATGAGCGTCACCTCATGGGCCTTACCGGCAATGTACTGGTTTACCCAGCCCTGCAGGTCAGTGAAACGGCGCTGCAGGATATTGGCCGATACTCCTCCCATACCTATCTCATTAGTCACGAATATGAAGGTAGCGTCCTGTGCGGTAAGGCGGTCAAACTCAGCCTTGATGTCTTCCAGACATAGGTATATCCAATCCCGGTCATGCTCAGCGCGCGTCTGGTCGCGGTATAGGTAGTTGGTGCACCACAAAGTAACGCAGTCTATCACCACAACACGGCCGGTAAAATCATACTTGCCTAATTCCAGCTCCTCCTCAATGTTGGTCCACTCCGGCCCACGGCGCTCCTGATGACGGCGCACACGCTCCCGGAACTCATCGTCCCACACTTTTGCTGTGGCCAGATATACGGGGTTTCTGCTCAGTGAGAGAGCTGTCTGCTCGGCAAAACTGCTCTTCCCGGACCTCTCACCTCCTGTTATTAGGATAATTCTTTTCATTTATGCGAAGATACGAAAAATAATGTACTTTTGTTTCAAAAGAACACAGAGAAAGAACTATCCCTTATTTAATATGAGAAAAACCACTCTTGCAGGGCTGATATTGCTGGCTTTCGTCATTGCGTGCAGGTATATGACTCCTTTGGCCGAGTTCTATGCCGTTTACTGTTATCCGGTAATATCGGCATTCCTTTCACTGACTGTCAGTTTCATCCCGTTCTCACTTGAGGAGATAACCGTTCTGGTTTTCCTGTTCCTGCTGGTCAGGATAATCTGGCTGGCTGTAAAGAGGAAAAGGGGCTTCCTGTACTGGCTTAAAAGTACTGGGGCCATAGTCATGTGGATAGTGGTGTGGTTCTATATGGGGTGGGGCAACAACTATTTCCGCACGTCGTTGTATGAGAGGGCCGGGGTGGAACGCAGGCCTTTTGACAGGGAGGAGTTCAACCGTTTCATCACGAGTTATACCGATGAGCTGAACCGTACGTCGGGTGCTGTGGTAAAGACTGACCGTAAGGTGCTGGAAAAGAATATCAATGAGTTTTACTGCAAGGAGCCTGCCGGGTTGGGATATACGGGACTGCACTCATGGCAGCGCACCAAACGGCCGCTTTTGAACAGGCTCTATTCATGGGTGTCGGTACTGGGTTATATGGGACCGTTTTTCTGTGAGTCGCAGCTTAACCTGGACCTGCTTGAAACGGAATACTCATCCACGCTTGCCCATGAGAAAGCGCATCTGGCCGGAGTGACCAGCGAGGCCGAGGCCAACTACTGGTCATTCGTCTATTGCAGCCAGTCCGATGATGACGGTGTTCGGTACAGCGGTTACCTGCATCTGCTGCCATACGTGATGATCAACGCCAGGTCACTGTTTACCGAAGAGGAGTACCGGGAGTGGATTTCCCGGGTCAGTCCTACGGCCGTCAATGACTACAGGGAATCCCGTGAACACTGGAGTAAGAAACGGATCAGGATTATAGATGACATCCAATATAGGCTGATGGACACCATGCTGAAAACCAACAAGGTTTCCCAAGGTGCCGATGATTATATCGGAGTTGTGGGCATGATTATCACCATGCACAGGTTTTAGCCGTTTTTTTATTGAATATAGGCTGCGTCTCGGGATAAAAAATGAGTAAACTCCTTTTTTCTCCTCTCGGCTTGCACTATATTTGTAAAGTACAATAACAGTAATGGTGAAAGGTAAGATAACGGTGGCCGGGATAGGGCCGGGAAGTGAGGCCGATGTGACTCCTGCGGTGGTTCAGGCGCTACGTGAGTGCGATGTGGTGGTGGGTTACAAATACTACTTCAGGTTTGTGGAGCAGTATCTGAAGCCCGGTACCGAGTGTGTGGACACAGGCATGAAACGCGAGCGTGACCGCGCCCGTCAGGCTTTTGAGTTGGCGGAGCAGGGTAGGAAGGTGTGCGTGATAAGCTCTGGAGATTCAGGTCTTTACGGTATGGCTCCGCTAATATGGGAGATGAGGCGCGAGCGTGGCAGTGAGGTGGAGATTGAGGTCCTGCCTGGCATAAGTGCATTCCAGAAGGCGGCTTCACTGTTAGGTGCTCCTATAGGCCATGACTTCTGCGTGATTTCACTTTCTGACCTGATGACTCCATGGGATGTTATTGAGAAACGTATCACTGCCGCGGCGCAGGCTGATTTTGTGACGGCTGTATATAATCCCAAGAGCAACGAGCGCTACTGGCAGCTGTATCGGCTTAAGGAACTGTTCCTTAAGGAGCGCTCATCCGAAACCCCGGTCGGTTACGTGCGTCAGGCCGGCCGCGACGGGCAGCAGGTAACCGTGACCACGTTGGACGGTTTTGATCCTGAGCAGGTGGATATGTTCACGGTTGTGATTATCGGCAACAGTCAGTCCTACAACTGGAACGGCACCATGATTACTCCGCGCGGGTATTACCGGGAGGAACAGGATGATAACGTTGGTGTAGGGCAGGAGATTATGATAAGGAGTTTCCGTACTATCCAGGGGCTGCTCAAGCGTCGCGACTGGCCGCTGGGACACAAGTGGGCGCTTCTGCACGCCATCCATACCACGGCCGATTTTGAGATGGAGGATATCCTCTACACAGACCCTGATGCGGTGGAGTCGCTGTACGGAAAGTTCCGTGACGGCTCTTTGAAGACTATCGTTACCGATGTGACGATGGCGGCATCGGGCATACGTAAAGGCGCATTGGCGCGTCTGGGAGTGGAGGTTAAGTGCTACCTGTCCGATGAACGCACCGCCCTGATGGCCCGTGATAAAGGCATAACCCGCACGCAGGCTGGCATACGTCTGGCTGTCGATGAACATCCCGATGCGCTGTTTGTCTTTGGCAACGCGCCCACCGCGCTGATGGAGCTTTGCGATCTTATCCGCAAGGGTAAGGCTCAGCCCGCAGGCGTGATTGCAGCACCGGTGGGATTCGTTCATGTACGTGAGAGCAAATATATGGTAAAGCCGTTTACAGGCATACCAAAACTGATTGTTGAGGGCCGTAAGGGAGGCAGCAACCTGGCAGCAACCCTGACCAACGCCATCCTTACCTTTGATGACGCCGCCCAGCTAAAACCCGGTCGCGATGTCTAAAAACGACGCATTGGGGTCGTTTAACAATGCGTCGTTTCTGATCATTGGGATAAGCGACAATCCGGAGCAGGAGCTCAGTAAGGCTGCGCAGGAGGCTATTGCACGCGGAAAGGTGTTCTCCGGCGGCAAGCGACACTATGAACTGATTAAGAGCCGTCTGCCGCAGGGTGCACAGTGGATTGATATTACAGTTCCGCTGTCTGATGTCTTCAAGCAGTACAAAGGGCACCGGGAGATTGTGGTGTTTGCATCGGGCGACCCTCTCTTCTACGGATTTGCCGCAACCCTGCAGCGTGAGTTTCCCGATGCCGGGATTGAGGTCTTCCCCTGGTTCAACTCACTCCAGATGCTGGCGCACCGCATGCTGCTGCCTTATCAGGATATGCGTGCCGTGTCCCTGACCGGCCGCGCCTGGAAGGAGTTTGAGAACGCGCTGATACGCGGGGAGAAGCTGATAGGAGTACTGACCGACCGCACCCGCACGCCGCGTGCCATAGCCGCCATGATGCAGGAGTACGGCTATGACAACTACAGCATAACCATAGGGGAGTGCATGGGCAATCCCAATCAAGAGAAAGTAACAACCATGTCTGTTGAACAGGCCATATCTTACGATGCAGCGCAGCCCAACTGTCTGATACTGCAGCAGACAGAGAGCCGCGGCCGTCTGTTCGGAATCCCCGAGGAGCGTTTTGATCTGCTGGACGGCCGCGTCAACATGATAACCAAGATGCCCATCCGCCTGGCCACGCTGGCAGCGCTGGAGCTGGGCCGGCGCCGTTCATTCTGGGACATAGGTTTCTGCACCGGGTCAGTATCCATCGAGGCCCGCCTGCAGTTTCCGCACCTGGATATAACCGCATTTGAGAAACGCCCGCAGGGCAAGGGGCTGCTGTTTACCAACAGCCGCAGGTTTGGCGCTCCCGGCATAAACGGCGTCATAGGCGATTTCATGGAGATGGACCTGAATCTCTATCCTGCGCCCGATGCCGTATTCATTGGCGGGCACGGAGGGCATCTGGCAGATATGCTTGAAAAGATAGACCGCGTGCTGCTGCCGCATGGCGTGATAGTATTCAACTCTGTGTCCGATGAGAGCGCGGCCGCGTTCCGTCATGGGATAGAACGTATCGGCCGCAGAGTGACTGGCTGCACCCGCATGGCGGTGGATGAACATAACCCAATCCTGATATTGAAAGCAGAATGAATGCAATAATACTGGTATCCGAGAGCTCGCTGAGTCTGGCCCGTAAAATCCGGACGGCGCTGACTGATAGTGAGATATACAGCCAGAAAGAACTGGATGGCTGCAATGTGATAAAGTCTTACGCCCAGTTCATCAAGGAGAACTGGAGCAGTCTGGAGCAGATAGTCTTTATAGGTGCAATGGGAATTTGCGTACGCAGTATAGCACACTGCGTAAAGGATAAGTACAGGGACCCGGCTGTGGTATGTGTGGACAGCACCGGACAGTTTGTGATACCAGTCCTGTCCGGACACATAGGCGGAGCAAACTACTTGGCACGACGTATAGCCGGACTTACCGGCGGGCAGGCTGTTGTAACCACCCAGAGTGACAACACAGGCCTCTGGGCTCTTGATACACTGGCCGCAAAGTACAACTGGAGGACTGACATCAGCCGCGCCCGCATGAACAGAGCCATAGCCCTTTTTGTAGAGAAGCACCCCACAGCCCTGCTGCTTGAGGTCCGTGATGCCGGCACCGATTATCTGGAGAGCACTCTGCCCGGTCACGTCAAGGTGTTCAGTAAGTATGACGATATAGATTTCAGCCAGTTCCAACTGCTCATAACCGTTGGGCCGCATATATTTGATGCCCCGATACCTGTGCTCAGCTACTATCCACAGGTGCTGCACATCGGCTTTGGATGCCGTCGTCAGTGCAGGCCCGATGGCATAGCGGAGCATATTGAGAGCACTCTCCGGGAGAACGGCCTTTCACCGATGGCTATAGCCGGCATCGGCACAATAGAACTCAAGAAGGTTGAGCCGCTGCTGGCGGCATTGCAGAGCCGCTGGCCGTGGGCCGGGACTGACATCTGGACTGCATCGGACCTGGAGGGGATTGATGTGCCCAACCCGTCGGAGAAAGCGTTTGAGGTGACAGGTGTCTATGGTGTGGCCGAAGGCGCCGCACTGCGCTCCAGCAATGATGGTATTCTGCTGATAGAGAAGCAGAAAGGCCGGCTGTCAGAGGGCAATGACTTTACATTTGCCGTTGCAATGGACGGCCATAGGATGCGCGGCGGATTCATAGAGATTGTAGGCGCCGGTCCCGGTGACCCCGAGCTTGTATCGGTGCGCGGCAAACGCATGCTGGAGCGTGCCGACCTGATACTCTACGCCGGCAGTCTGGTACCCAAGGAACTCACCTATTACGCCAAGCCAGGTGCAACGGTACGCAGTTCGGCCGATATGGACCTGGAGCAGCAGTTCAGCCTGATGAAGGATTTCTATGACCGCGGCCTATTTGTGGTGCGTCTGCACACGGGCGATCCCTGCATCTACGGAGCAATTCAGGAGCAGATGGCGTTCTTTGACCGTTACGGTATGCGCTACCACATCACCCCGGGAATATCATCGTTCCAGGCCGCCGCTGCCGCATTGCGCTCCCAGTTTACCATCCCCGAGAAGGTGCAGAGCATAATCCTGACCCGCGGAGGCGGCCGCACGCCCATGCCAGAGAAGGAGCAGCTGCACAAGTTGGCCCAGTCCCAGAGCACCATGTGCATCTACCTGAGTGCCGCCATAGTGGAGCAGGTTCAGGAGGAGCTCCTGCAGGCATATCCGCCCCAGACTCCTGTGGCCGCCTGCTACAAACTGACGTGGAAGGAGGAAAAGATTTACCGCGGTCAGCTAAAGGACCTGGCCCGCATAGTACGCGACCACAACCTCACGCTGACCACCCTGCTGGTAGTAGGCGATGCTATAGACAACCGCCAGGGCCTGTCCCGACTTTACGCCCACGATTTCAAGCACCTGTTCCGCAAGTGACGCAAAGGGGTCGTTTCGTTTTGCGTCATTTCGTTTTGCGTCATGAATTTTTCATCCAGGACCAGAACCATTGATAGCTGGACAATAATCTGACGCCAAACCTTTTGTTTTCTGAATAATAGTCCTATATTTGCAATTTACTGCTTGTTTTTAAATCATTAACCTTATACATCCTTTGTTATGAATAAGCTTTTATCCCGTATGGCCCTTATGTCTGCCGCCATTTTTTTACTGGGTGGTGTAGATGTAAATGCTAAAACTGACTTGGAATGTACAAGTGACCTTAGCGTTGATGCATTGACCTCTGATCCTGTTATGTCAATAACCAGACCCCGTGCTGCCAGATTATCCGGTACAGAGAACTGGGAGTCCGTACATAGTAATGAGAAGTGGAATCTTTATAACGGATGGGAATATCTGTTCCTGATTAATGTTGACCCTGACAGTCAGTTAACACCTATCACATCCGTTACAAGCAGCAATCCACAGGCTGCCACCATAGAGATATTATCCCAAGATACCATATTCAATGATTTAGGTACAGATTATCATTGTTCTCTTGCATTGGTAAGATGTATCGGTGAAGGCAATGTTACATTTTCAGTTGCCAATGACGGAGGACTCTCCGTCCAATCAACTTCTTATACTTGTCAGACTCCGGTATTTAACAGTCTCTCCATTAATGCCCCGTCAAAAACAATGGAGATTAATCAAACAATGAAGTTAGTATTGGTCTTTCCAATGAGAGTTGTGTTGCCTGAGATTAGATGGAGTAGCAGTGATGATAAGACAGTTGTTGTTTCGGATGATGGTACAGTGACTGCGGTAGGTGAAGGAACTGCCACAATTACAGCCACAGCATGTGATGATAGTGGAATATCGGCTTCTGTTGATTTGTCTGTATTAGTAGTTGAGGTAGAAGGTGTTACCATAACGGATTATAGGGGAACGGCTCTTCTTGAAGGAGAGACTGTCCAGCTTAACGCAACTGTTCTTCCGGAGAACGCTACGTATAAGAGTGTCACATGGTCATCCAGTAACCCTGACGTGGCTATAGTCAGCGAGACCGGTCTTGTGACAGCTGTAAGTGGTAGCAGAAGGGGATATAGTAGTACAACAATCACTGCCACTGCCGCAAATGGAGTCAGCGCTTCGGTTCAAGTAACGGTTAGAAAAGTAACGATAGAGATGAACGACTATGAGAGCATTATGAAACTTGGTGCTTCACAGCAGCTTAGCGTTATTTTTTCACCCGATACAGTAAGGACCGGCATAGTCTGGACCAGCAGTAATCCTGAAATTCTCTCAGTTGACAGTACCGGTCTTGTAACGGCGCTATTATATATAGACAGAGAATGTGAAATTACGGCTACCATTGAGAACGGACAATCTGCAACAGCGTATATCAGGATTGATCCCGGAACTACAGTCTGGGACATCTGGTTTGAAGACAGCCGTAATAAAATAGCCAGTTCATGGTATAGCGAATACAACCTGACTTTGGACAGGAGTGATACAGATAGTATAAATGTCATGATTAGTCCATGGGGCAGGGATGTTGACATCAATCGTCTGAGCGTTACAAGCAGCAATGAGCAGGTTGCCACAATACGGGATATTGTACATGATCCGGATTCTGCATCTGCCCGTGCATACAGTTTTGCGGTTGATGCGGTGGCCAGTGGTACAACTACCATAACAGTATCTGTAGAAAATATATCTGGCGGTTCAGCATTGTCGCGTATTTACCTTAATGTACCTGTGCCGGAATATACGGTCAGGTTTGTTGACTGGAATGGAACAGAGCTTCTGGTGCAGACTGTCCAGGAGGGGCAGGCTGCCAATCCCGGTATCCAGCCATCCAGGTTGGACTATGTCTTTACCGGATGGGACAAGCCGTTTGACAATGTTACATCTGACATGATAATAACGGCACAGTACACTCTTTCGGCCGATGCACAAAACCGTACTCATGCCCGCGTTCATCTGACAGAGGCCGGCACGCTCAAGGACTATCTTACATACGAAACGGTTTTTGACCGTGTTGACAGCCTTACCGTAAGTGGCAAGTTCAACGGGTATGACCTGGTTTACATCCGCTCTATGGAGGGACTGCTCAAGAAATTGATATATCTGGACTTGCGTGATATCGAAATTGTGAATTCAGATGCAAACTATTATGAAACAGCACGTACGAGAGGTGGGCTAGGTGAACCTACGAGTTTTTTCCGTTATTTTCTTTCAAATGATATAGGCGAAGAAGATATATATGTACATGGTCAATTTTTTCCTGATCTTTATATATATTGTAATGATTTCTCTTATGCATTCAGGTTTATGAGCCAGCTGCGTGAAATACGTTTGCCAAGATTCCTTACTGAAATTGGTCAGGGAATCTGTTTTGGTTGCAGTTCACTGACAAAAGTCGTTCTGCCTGATTCACCTGTATCAATAGGGGCCCTTGCCTTTTCGGGTACGGCTCTGACAGAAATGGTTCTTCCTGAAACAGTTGAAATAATAGGTGACCAGGCATTTGCAAAAGTATATGATTATTATGGAGATAACAGCATGGATGCCAGTAAGTCACTGAAAAGAGTCATCGCTGAGAATGTGAGAACTGTAGGGGCTGGTGCTTTTTCTGGTTGCAGCAGTTTGGAGTATATTGATTTAGGTAAGAATGTTATCAGCTATGGTGCAGGCTGCTTTGAAGGTTGTGCAATCAAGAACTATGAGATTACGAGTTCTATTACTGAGATTCCGGATTATATGTTTTACGGTTGTGAAGCTCTTGAGTCCATCAGCATTCCTGACGGTGCAGGCCAGATTGGTATTTCTGCATTTGAAAACTGCCATAATCTTAAAACCGTAAAGATGACTAACAGCATAACTGCATTAGCTGACCACGCTTTCTATGACTGCAGCAGTCTTACGGATATGCAATTGTCATCTGGTGTCAATGAGATTGGTTCAGATGTATTTTATAATAACCCATGGCTCAATTCCATACAGGCCGAAGACCATGTTATCTATATAAACAGCATAGCGTATCAGGCTGATAGGGAAGCTATTTTCAATACTGGTGTCAAATCAATAACCATAAAGGAAGGGACTGTTGCACTGGCCAGTAATCTTTTGAGAGATTGCGGGCTCAACTCCGTTACATTACCACAGTCATTGCAAACACTTGGAGCAGGCAGCCTTGCCTACAATAATTTCTCAACAATAGAGTTGCCTGAAAATCTTGAGATTATAGGTCTGGATGCGTTGGCTGTCTGCACGGAACTGACATCTCTTACGATTCCTGAAACAGTCAGGCTGATAGGAAGTACCGCATTCTCCGGATGCGATGGACTTGTAAGGTTTACCTACAATGCAGTTAATGCAGACATTCTTGCTATTGACGATTATGACCACACTCACCCCAAGTTATTGGATTATGAGATGGTTACCGGAACAGATACAATTCATGTGATGAACGTTGTTAACAGTATTGTTCCTCAGAATGTGGTAAAGGTTAAGATAGGTGACAATGTAAGGAAAATACCAAATTGCCTGTTCAACAACTGTTCCAATCTGGGACGTCTTGAAATGGGGCAGAGCGTTGAAGAGATAGGTTATCTTGCCTTCCAGAACTGCAGTGTACTGAATTCCATTGACCTTTCAAATGTAAAGAAGATAGGAGAGAGCGCATTCATCGGGAGTTCACTTAAGACCGTTGATCTTAGTAATGCAGAAACTGTGGGTAAGAGTGCGTTCTATGGAGTGAAAACATTAGAGTCAGTAAAACTTTCCGGCCAGATAAATGATGAGGCTTTCAAGGGGTGCTCTGCGCTGTCTGAACTGGAGATTCTGCCCACAGTAAAGAACATAGGTAACTATGCCTTTGCTGACTGCTGGTATTTGGGGCAGGTGGACCTTTCACAGGTTGAGTCTTTCGGCTCTTTCGCTTTCGGGAATTGCCTGTATCTGAATACGCCAAGCCTTGCCGGTGCTGTAAAGATAGGTGATAATTCATTCATGGGTTGTTCATCCTTAACTGCCGGAGACTTGAAGAATGCCAAGTCTGTAGGAGGTGGTGCGTTTGAAGGTTGTGCATTGGTTAATGTTGATCTTAGCGGTGCAGATTCTATAGGGTACGCAGCATTCAGGAACAACAGTCAGCTTGTAAGCGTTAAACTGAATGGCGCAATAGGCGGATATGCGTTTGAGGGATGCAAGAAACTCTCAGATGTGGAATTCGGAACAGGTGTCAGGTCCATAGGAGAAAAGGCATTCTCAGGCTGCACCAGTCTTCCGGTATATGATAATATAAGGTATGCAGGTATATACGTGGTGGAGGCTGCTGATAAATACAGTACGGCCTATACCATACAGGATGGCACACGCTGGATAGGCGATGAGGCTTTCAAGGGTTGTGAGTCTGTAGTCTCCATAAGCCTGCCTGAGTCACTTGAGTATATAGGAAAATCGGCATTCTATGGCTGTAAGACCCTGGCAACGATAGATATTCCACAGAAGGTGTCAAGGATAGGAGGCAGCGCTTTTGAGCGTTGTGAGAGTCTTGAAAGTGTGATTATACCAGTTGGCGTCACGGTTATTGAGAACGGAACATTCTATCAGTGCAGCAATCTTAAGTCTGTTACAATACCGGCCAGCGTCAAAAACATTATGTCCAATGCCTTCCGGGGTTGCTCTCTGCAACATTTTTACTGTCATTCTGAGAACCCTCCCCGTGCTGATTGGACCGATATCTTTATTGTCATCGTGTTTGATAATATTGCAAATACAGTTTTACATATACCTGAGGGTAGTGAAAACGCATACGGGTATCAGAGTCCGTGGAATGAGTTCGGTTACTATTCATATCTTACTGATGATGATTTTGAAGTATATAATAAGGTAGATACCATAAAGGCTGACTCATTCAAATCTGGCCGTGCCGTCAAACAGATTGATTCCAATGGCAATATAATCATCCTTACACCCGATGGCTGCAAGTTCAACATCCTGGGTATAGAGGTTGAGTGATATAGGATGATACTCATATTGGGAGGAACTACCGAGGGCCGGATGGCGGTAAAGGTGGCCGATGAGGCCGGCCGCCGTTTCTGGTATTCCACCCGGGGAGACTTGCAGCAGGTGGAGAGCCATAACGGCGTGCATGTGACCGGCGCAATGGGTGCCGATGCCATGACGGCATTCTGTAGCGAGCATCAGGTACGCCTTATCGTTGATGCCGCCCATCCGTTTGCCTCCCGACTGCACGCAACCGTATCTGAAGTAAGCAGCGCATTGAATATCCCCGTAGTCCGATACGAACGAACCTACCCGGAGCACACGGATGACATAATCTGGTGCACCGGTTATGCCGATGCAATAAACCGCCTGCAGGACAACGGTGTGGACAATCTGTTGGCACTGACCGGAGTCCAGACTATCCCGGCCCTGAAACCCTATTGGGAAAGTCACAACTGCATATTTCGTGTACTGGACCGCCATGAATCTGTGGATCAGGCTGTCAAGGCTGGTTTTAATCCTGACAATCTGGTATATTACGGAGTTGGCGAGTCAGACCTTGAACTTATGGAGCGCCTCAAACCCGGTGCTGTGATTACCAAGGAGAGCGGCCTGAGCGGAGGATTCCCCGACAAAGCCGCTGCCGCAAAAGCCCTGGGCATTCCACTGTACGCAGTAATGAAGCCGGAGCTACCACAGGGGTTCATTACAGTAACCGGCCAGCATGGACTGCGCCGCGAGATAGAGCGTCTGGTGCCCGGATTCTATGACCTGCGCACCGGATTCACCACCGGAGCTTGTGCCACAGCCGCTGCAAAAGCCGCCCTGACAGCATTGCTTACCGGCGATGAGCAGACCTGCATCAAGTTCAGCATACCCGATGGAGAGACATTCACTCTGCCAGTTGAGGAGTGCCGGATAGGCCGGGACTGGGCGCAGGCATCGGTTATAAAGGATGCCGGCGATGACCCCGACGTAACAAACGGCTGCACAGTCCAGGTAAAGGTTGCCCTGAGCGGCAGGCCGGGAATACATTTCCTGCAAGGCGAAGGGGTGGGGCGTGTAACTCTGCCGGGAATAGGCCTGCTCATAGGCGATCCCGCCGTCAATCCCGTTCCGCGCCGCATGATAACGGAACAACTGACCGCTCTATATGACGGAGGTCTTGATGTAACGGTGTCTGTTCCCGGCGGAAAAGAGCTGGCCCAAAAGACCTTCAATCCCAAACTGGGAATAGTGGGCGGAATATCAATAATAGGCACAATGGGAATAGTGCGACCGTTTTCAATGGAGGCTTTTGTGGAGGCTATCCGCCGTGAAGTTGAGGTGGCCAAAGCCGTAGGAGCACCCCGTCTGGTGATAAACTCCGGAGCCCGAAGTGAGCGTTTTGTCAGGGCGCAATATCCGGACCTGCCGCCCCAGGCATTCGTCCACTACGGAAACAATATAGGTCAGACCCTAAGTATAGCCAGTGAGCTTGGATTCAAAGAGGTAACCATGGGCCTGATGATTGGAAAGGCCGTAAAACTGGCCGCCGGAATGCTGGACACCCACAGCCGCGAGGGAGTTATGGACAAATATTTCATCAGACAGATGGTCCGTGAATCCGGATGTAATGAAAACATTTGTGAGAGTATAAACGGTATTACACTGGCCCGGGAACTCTGGACTCTAATCCCCAAAGAGTATCTGGATCCATTCTGCAAGACCATAATCCGTCACTGTCACACCCATTGTGATCCGTTGCTTGAATCCGGCAATCTGACTATCCTGCTGATTAGTGAGAACACAGATGGAACCATTCCTATTGTGTCGGGTAATTATATAAGGGGAAACGTGGCTCTGTGACACTCTGCGTATAGTTCCATACGGTGACGTAATCTTCAGGATCTTCAGAAAGGTTTTCCAGCTGTCGGAGATAGGAGGCTATTGAACGGCTTTCCACAATGTTCACCTTGCCTGTTTCATGTATTACAGGACTGTGCTTACGGGTAGGATCAATGTCAAAACACAGTATGCGATGTCCATTGGGTGTAAAACCTATAACTTTGAATGTCATGCTTTTACCTATTGCAGGAAGATTAAGTACATTACGGTCTGTGGCCACAGCTGAAAGCTTGCGTGACTTAAGATAGCTTCGTAATGCTGAACCAGGATTATGTGCACGACTTACAGTTTCAGCCAGTACTTTTGCTTCAGTATCAGAAAGAACTGAATACTTCTTTTCTTCTGTACATTCCTGAGCTGAACGGGCATTCGGTGCAAAAACAGAACTGTTTTCTTCAAAGCCTTTAACAGTAAATGTGTAGTAACACAGAACTCCAATCTTTCCAAGGACTTCACGCAGTTTTACGGTGTGTCCGCGACGCGACGCTGCTACGTTGAAAACATGTTGGTTGTCAATAATCCAACCTGCTGAAGATAGTTTTTTTATTGCATTTTCAGCCTCTGGGGTAACTTCAAGCGGAGACTGGAAGTGCGTCTGAACAATAAACTGTCTGACACCCGCTGTAGATGCCTTTTTTTTGAATGAACTTAATATTTCCACCAGTTCATCATCAATTCGCATAGGAAGATAAGCCGGTAATCGTGTGCCAAGTCTTACACGTTGTATTTCGGCATATTTCTCTCCGTCTGGTCTTAAGACATTGGCCTTTTTTTTACGTAAGGCCATCTGATATACAGCGTCAAGAATATGTTTGAGTGTCTTGTTACGGCTCATTAAGGCATCACCTCCAGTAATCAGAATGTCACGCAGAAAAGGGTCATTCTCAAAATACTGCATGAGCTTTGATAATTTTCTGGGCCATGAGTCGTAGGGTTTAAGCTGTGAAAAGTCAAAATTGAGCCGTTGGCTCTGAAATCCGTACATTCGTTGACAGGATGCACATAATCCACCACATGCACGTCCCATGGTGTCCGGTATTAGAATAGCAACATCCGGATAGCGCCGGTGTATATTATCACCTTCAGGTACAATCCATCCTGCAGCATTAGGATGTCCTGCTTTAACTGAATCTTCACGCTCCCATGCGCGTATGTTTCCAAAAGTGTTCACAAGCTCAGGTGAATAGAATACGTAACTGCGTATAACATTGTCATCAAATCTGCCCAAAGGATCCAGCAGTGACAGATAATAGGGTGTGATAAAAAAAGGAATTCCTTTCTTGCGGGCACAACGTAACAGGTACATTGTTTCGGGGGAGAGTGTCTTTTGCATGAAAAGATTGATTTCGTTCGGGTTTCGTAAGGCCATACGTAATTGAAAACGTTCATCATTCCACCAGGTTTTGACTTGTTCATATTTTTCATCATAAGACATTCCTTCCTTAAAACAAAAACGTGAACTGTGTGCGTGTTCTACCTTCTCTACCAACAGATGCATTATATGTTCCCTGTTCTCCATGCGTATTTTTATAATATCCTCATCCAGTCCCGATTGCCATCGGTCAGCCAGCTTATGTATTCTCTTTTTTGATGGAGCATTGTATGTTTTTCCCGTAAGACGCTGCAGTTGCATAAAAAGATCTACATATAGATCTGTTCCTGACAAAGGGTCTGCCTCATGACGCAGGAATTTGCGCAGATGCTCTAAGGTGCAAAGTGTCAAATCCTCGTCACGTGACCATTCGTGAATAATCTTTCCTTCGTTTTCAACTATCCTCATGAAAAAAGCCTTGGCATCACTTTCAGACATACTGGATAGCCATGTGCGGAAGGTAGCCTTGAATTCAGGTCCGTCGCAAGCGGTTAACGCCATTGTCTTCAGTGCGGGAAAAAAATTATCAAAAACTTTTTCCAGTTGCATCAGGGTTATTGATAATAGTTGCTTCTGTTTCATAATAATAGGTTCTAATTTTTTTTTACAACAATAAGTTTTCTTACATCACAACGTATAATTGAATGCAATAAATTAATTTGGTATCTGTGATACCAGAGAAAAACAGTTAGAGGAAACTGTCATTAAATGTATGTTTTGCCTATACATACGGACATGATAGGCATTCTTGGGTTTTGATTTAAAATATACAAGAGTAATTTAGCAATAATGGCCAGGTTATGCCATAATCAAAAAACCCGTGTGGCAAAAATAGAAAATAAAATCAATAAAAAAAATTTTGTTTTTATTGAAATAATGAATTCAACATTTCGCTGACGGATGTGAACTCAACTGTTTCCTTGTCTTTCTGTTCAAGTTTTATTCTATCTGACGATACATCAATTGCAATATCAGAGGCAGAGTCTATGACTGAAATACCATTGCGGTTCAGGGCTTTTTCAATTAGTGAGCGTATGGGTTCTTCCCCAGTCAGGCGTACACATCGATTATATTCATTCTCTATCCGGAACATACCTCTCTCCATGTCGAATTTTATGCCTTTGCGAACAAAATACTCTCCAAGTGTGCCTTGTATGGCAAGGTCCTCGGGGGAACCTATGGATACGCCTTTATTACGGTCCATAAGCCATATTGTGTCGGCTATCTGTATTGCCAACTCCAAATCATGTGTAGAGAGGAATATTGTCTTGCCCATAGTGCGTGTCAGGTTGCGCAACAACTGCATAATCTCCACCTTGCTGGGGAAATCCAAAAACGCAGTAGGCTCATCCAGGAAAATCACCGGAGTCTCCTGAGCCAGAGCCTTGGCGATCATAACTTTCTGACGCTCACCGTCACTAAGAGTCTGAATCATGCGGTCCTTGAGCGGCTCAATACCCACCATCTCAATAGCCTCGGCCACTTTCTGCCGGTCCTCATCATGCAGGTTGCCCCAGAACCCTGTGTAAGGACTTCGGCCCAAACCAATAAGATCCTCCACACTCATGTTGCGCAAGTCAGTCTTCTCAGTAAGAACCACACCGATAGCCTTGGCCAACTCCTTATCCGAGTAGTCACGCAGGTTGCGCCCCATAATGGTGATAGAGCCCTCAACAGGTGGCAGGAAAGCCGACAGGGTGCGCAGTAGTGTGGACTTGCCGGCACCGTTGGGGCCAAGAAGGCAAGTCAGTTCGCCGCCATGAATGGTGGCGTTGATGTTATGGGCAACAATTGTCACATTGTTCTTGCCACGGTATCCCGTGCTCAGGGACTCAATCTTTATGGTTGGCTGTTTCATATTATTCGGCAGTATCTTCTTTACGGCGACGGAACAGAACAGAAATCACTACGGGTGCACCTACAAGTGCTGTGACAGAGTTAACAGGCAGGGCTCCTTCTATACCCGGCATCCGGGCTATAAGGCTGCAGGCCAAAGCAAAGAGTGCACCCATCAGTACGCAGGCAGGTGTAAGTATCCTGTGGTCCGATGTACGGAACACGGCACGGCACAAGTGAGGAACGGCCAGACCCAGAAAGTTTATAGGACCACAGTATGCGGTCACCACAGCCACCAGAATACCTGAGTAGCTTATTACCTGCAGGCGTGCGAGTTTTATGTTGAGTCCCAGGTTTCGGGCGTACTGGTCACCCAACAGGAGCAGGTTAAGAGTCTTGACAAGCAGGAACGAGAGCGGCAGCAGAACGCACATCATGGTCACGAACAGTGACATTTGATTTCCTGATACACGACTGAAACTGCCCAGTCCCCAAACTACGTATGCACGGATATCCTCTTCAACACTGAAATACTTGAGCACACCTATGATGGCGTTGGCCACATAGCCTATCATGACACCGATGATGAGTAAAGTGACATTGCCTTTGACACGCTGTGAAACATAAACAATGAGTGTCATAACAGCCAATGCACCCGCAATGGCACCGACTGTCAGCGCAATGTCACCGGCAAATCCCATACGGCTCAATGCCACACCACCAATACTGCCGGACAACAGAACTACGAATGCCACACCCAGACTGGCACCGGAGCATATACCCAGTACAGACGGTCCTGCCAGAGGGTTTCGGAAAACAGTCTGCATGTGCAGACCGCTGATGGCCAGACCAGCACCGGCCACTATAGCCACAAGGGTTTGCGGTACCCTTGATTTCAGGATGATATTTGTCCAAATGGGATCCTGATCAGCTGTGCCCCAAAGTATGTTCCATGCCGCACGTGTAGGTATATTTACTGAGCCCAGGGCGACGTTGAGCAGGAACAGCACAACAATGAGTGCTGAAATGATCAGCATATTTGAAATAACCGAACGTCTCATCTGGGTACGAAAGTACAAATTCTATTTGAGAAGTTCGTAATAATGCGGCTGGTAATCGGGCAGCAGTTCGGGATGGAACACCTTGATGAAATCACTCAGGACCAGCTCCGGCTCCATGGGCATGCTCTCGTAGAACGGTGTTCGACTCATGTTGCAGTATATAACGCCTTTGTTACGCCATGCCTTGAAATCGGTATATCGGGTATCATCATCTGCCAGGACCTGATATGAATAATCTCCCTGATAGCTGTTAACTATGCGCCAATAGTCAGCATTTGCCGCTTGACTGTAAACCACTTCATAATCCATTGTGAAACCGCCGGAGTGGGGGTCATCCTTGAGGAAATAGTTACCTCCTGCATCCTTGAATATGCGTGCCAGGAAACTTTGACCACCTACGGCATACCAGTTACCTCCCTGAAGTTCTCCACTGAACACTACAGGCCTATAGGTTACGTCCTTTGTGAGTTCGGTAAGTGCTATATAGCGTTCTTCAATACCGCGGAATATGCTGTCGGCTTTCTCCTCGCATCCTAACAGCATGCCTGCAAATTTAATCCATTCGGCTTGTCCTAACGGTGTTGTTTCCTTGTAACCCAGATGGGGAACAAGCGTTATATTGACATTCTTCAGAGCTTCGTAACCGCCACGCTTGAAAGGTGAAATCAGTATGATATCGGGATTGACCGCCATGATTACTTCGTTGTCAAAATTGCCCTCAATTCCAATCTTGTGCGTGCGTCCGTCTTTTATCCGTTCATTCATCTCCTCATTGAAGAGATGTCGGGTGCTGGTTATGCCCACCACTGCGTCCAGTCTGTCCAGTTTGATGAAGCTTGAAAGCTGGAGCGAGGTCATGCAGATAACCTTTCTTATTGGTATAACAACAGGTGTGTATTCCTTTGGAATACCGTCGGTATTGGCACCCTTGGGCACCAAAGCGTAATGGAAAGACTGGCTCTCCTCTTTCTGCGGATCCTGCAGGTCAATAAGGCGTATGTCACCTACATGAGTTACAGTGAAGCCTTGAGCATACTTGATTGTGATACTGTCCTTTGTTCCGACGATGTCTGAACGCACACTTGAAGAACGGCCTCTGCAACTGACAAGTATTGCTGATGAGATAAATAAGAGTAGTGCAGTCTTTTTCATAATTATTCAGGGTTGTCATAAAGCTAAATCCGTTATCCGGTGAGCTCCTATCATACTCACCGGATAGCGGAATTCGCCTTCAATAAATAACAGAGTGTATTATTCCTCGGGGTACATGCTGTGGTAGTAGTCCTCAAGGGTCTCAGCGGACTTAGTATGCTCTATCCAGAGATTGCGGATAGATTCAACCTCCAGCAGTCCCTTCATGATGAGCTCGCTCTCACCGCAGGTGTAACCGTTCTGGGTAAAGAAGCACTTCCAGCTCAGATCCTCAATCTCACCCTCATCATTGTACTCATAATCAGCGGGAGTCATGTCCTCACCGTCATCACCGCCCATATCGTTGTGAGCATGGTCACCGGCGATAGACATCAGAGGATGAAGATATACCTTACCTGATGTGATGCCGGCCTCTTTCATGCGTTCCAGAACCTGAACCTTGTAATTTTCAGGAGCATCGACAGTACCTACAAAGTAGTTGGAGCTGTATTTCTGAAGTTCCTCCTCAAGCTGGTTGTAACGCACGTTTGCCTTATATGTGTCATAGCTGTCGGGGTTTCCGTGACCCATGAAAGCGACAACACCCTTTGCAGCTGTTGCACTGTAAACGTTGTTGATGGTGGCAGCGGTGGTCTTAACGTCCTCCTCTGCAGCAAGCAGAGGCATACCGAGTTTGATGGTGACTTTGCTCAGATATTCATCATCAAGATCACCCAGGCTGTTGTTTGCAAAGTCCTTGATATAGTTGACTACGCGTGAGAACTCCTCACCAGGGATAACCTGCAGTGACTGAACTACAATAGTACTGTACTTGGCTGCACCCAGTCCGTGGAGCCAGAAATTGGGGGCGTAGAAGTTACGGGGCTTGGTGTTCTCACCGGCGGCAGCACGGTTGATGCAGATGGCTGAACTGTAGCTCAGATAAACGTCTGCCTTGGGGAAAGCCTTCTTATAGGCTTCAATTGTCTCATCGAAAGCATTGAAAGCCTGATCCCATGTGGAACCGAAAGCAACCAGGAGGATAGCGCTGTCATTCTTCTTGTTGATCTGAGCGTCAACAGCTTCCTGATAACGGGTGTAATTGTTCTTGGTCTCCTCATCGGAGTTTTTGTCACAGCTTACAAAGCTGAAACCTGCTATGGCTACCATAGCAGCCAGAAAAAATCTGATTTTCTTCATTTTTGTTTTGTTTTTGTTTAAGGATAGGTTGTAAAAATCTCAATTCTAAACAAGCTTAGTCATCATCATCCAAACTCCCCTTTTCCACATCCCGGGTATTCATCTTGCGGCCCTTGGAGAACTTAAGACTCATTGTGCAGTAGAAAGTCCGGCCGGGAGTTGTAGTACCGTAATGCAGTCCGTGAGGAGTGCTCTCCTTATAGTCAAGTATATTGTCAATACCGGCTTCAATGCGCCATACAATACCGTTCTTACCTTGCCCAAGATCATGTGTGGTGGTAAGCTTCCATATCTGATATGGTTTGCCGTTCCCGTTGTTCTGATAGTAACGCGTGCTGCTGGCGCGTCCGTATAGTCCCAGTCCCAGCCGGTAAGCATCGTTAAACCTGTGCTGCCAGGTTCCGTAAATATTGCCTTTGTGGTGAGCCATTCCGTCAATGGTTACCTCATTGAGTCTGTCATGCTTTGTATCATATACATGTGCCTTGGTGTCAAGCCAGCTGTATGCTCCGCCCAGGGTGATATCGGAAGTAATGCGCCAGGTGAGTGATGCGTCAACACCCATTGTGCGGGCATCCTCCATATTCATGTACATACGCGGGGTGACCTGGCCGCTGCCGTCACCCATATATTCGGCCGCAGTTCCCGCAGGAATCCGGCTTAGGGGCACATTGACAAGGGTAATCATATTGTCTAATTCATTCCTGTATCCTGTAACCGATGCAGAGAATCCGCCTCGACTGAACTCAACTCCTGCTGAAATATAATCAGATGTCTGCGGCTTGAGATCAGGGTTGCCAATATAGAAGAATGTGGTGGCACCCATGGTACGCAGATAATGGTAACCCTCCTCCTTTGGAGTAGGCGATTTGAATCCGCGGCTCCAACCGGTGCGGATACGCAGATCAGCCAACTTGAACATGGCGCTTATCTTGGGGGTTGCATGGAAACCGAAAGCCTTGTTTTCAATTACTCTTATTCCTGCAGTTACATTGAGCCAACGTGTACCGGTAAACTCATCCTGTAGGTATATGGCTGTGGTCCAGTCATCAGCACGTCCTTCCTTTACGCGCATAGGAGCGTTCAGATAATCATACCGATACTCTGCGCCTGCGCTCAACAGGTTGTCCCAAGGTAGGGTGAAGATGCCTTTCAGCTCAGCCATAGTACGCTGTTGGTCACTCTGCAAGTGTTCCTGATCCGGAAAATACGGGTAGTAGGGTGTGTAGTTCCCGTTGGGATCATATCCTTCCTCAAGAGTGGTGTCGGTGTAATGATAGTAGTATGCGTGACGGTCCCAGCTTACATCAAGCGTAATTAGGTCAGACTCATTAAACTTGTATTCTGATCCTAATGAAATGCCGGCATCGCGGTATTTCATGTCGAATGTGTTCACGTCGCAAGACGGATAACGGCCATTCGTAGGACGGAATATACGTTTGCGATACAGATAAATGTCGGTTTCAAACGAGAGTTTGTCGGACGGATCGTAGGTGAGACGCTGACCTATCTGTCCGTTGGTGTACATGTTTACCGTCTTGTTGCGTGAGTCAAAGATGTGATATTCTGTCTGCGCCGGGTCCTCCTCGGCTGTGTTCTGCCAACCGTCCGTATGCTGTAGTTGGAAGGTGGTGAGTGAGGTAAGCTTCCCGATGCTGAATCCTATGCTGTTGTGCTGGCGCAAATCCATATAGGATCCGCTGCGGGTGGTGTTCTCCAGATAGAAGGCCTGGTCATCATGACGACGCGTTATTATATTGATGACTCCAGCCATAGCGTCGCTGCCATAGAGTGCGCTGCCTGCTCCCTTTACTATTTCAATATGGTCAATGTTATGAGGGTCTATACGGCCAAGATCATTCTCTCCGCCGTTGTCACCGTTAAGACGCTTGCCGTCAATCATTATCAGGATGTAGTTGTTCCCCAGTCCGTTCAAGGTCATCTGGCTGCCCATATCGCCGGCATTGAAATCAAATCCGGGGCATAGCAGAGAAAGGATATCCTCAAATGATGCTGTCCCTAACTGCTCAATCTGACGACGTGATATGATCTCAGTCTGAACAGGAACGTTCTTAAGGGTATGTGGCGTGCCTGTGGCTGTCACAACAATTTCATCAAGCTGTTCTGACGGAATGTCCAGGTTCTGCGCCGCAAGCGGTGCGGAACATATCATGACCATTATTTCAAGCTTTATCTTTCTCATTTCTTAAGTCTTATGGTCAGACTTGCATATACTGAGCGCCCGGGGTTGACAGTAGAGAAATTTGTGTTCCATGGCCTGGTGTCACGCTCATTGAAGATATTCTCTATTCCCAGGCCGGGTTCTATTATATAGTCTTCAATAAGAAATGTATGTTTGGTGTTGATGTCCCATTGGCTGTAACCGGGGGCATATCCGTATGTGCTGGAGTAGCGCTCACCCTGCATGTGGCCGTTCAGACTGACGTTGAGGTGGTAGCCGCCCCAGTCATGGTCCCAGCGCAGCGTAGCGTTGCCGCTGTGCTTTACGCTCTTGTCCACCGGTGTAGTCTTGCCTTCGCTCTCTGCCTTGGAGTCAGTATAGACATAGCTACCTGCCATATTGAAACCGCCTCCTACATATACGTTGGCATTCACGCTAATACTCTTGATATTTGCTTTGTCAATATTGTCACGCTGGCGTATGGTCTTGAATTCAGAGTGCAACTCATCATACCCCATTGCGGTTATCTCGGCATCACTCAGTACTCGGTAGTTGATCATATCGGTGATACCATTGAGAACTCCGGTTACTGATAACGAGAGCCTTTGGTTTGCGTATTCAGCATTGAGAGATGCATAACGACTCTTCTCGGGTTTCAGGTCACGGTTGCCTACGGTTGCACGGCTGGCGGTCTTGGTCTGGTCAGTTGCATATATCTGACTCAGGGTGGGAGAGCGGTAACCTGTTGCCCATGAGGCTCTGAACCTGAAGTTGCCCGGTTTGTACATAAGTGAGAAATCGGGTGTGGCGTGACTCTTGAAGTTCTCATTATAGAGGTATCTGATTCCGGCAACAGCCTGCAGGTTTTCGGTAATGGTGAGCTCGTCTTGTATGAATGCGGCTACGGTGAACATGCTCTCAAAGCTTATGTTGTCAGTCTCGCTGCGGAACTGCTCATTGATGTATTCAAGCCCTACAGAGAGTTTGTTTATGTTGTCCGGCTTGAGTATGGCCTTGATGTTGCCGTCATAGTAATGGGTCTCTTTGCGCTTTTGGAGGTCACCGGGCATCAGGCTGCCGCTCTTTAGGAAATAACGGTATGACGACGTAAAGTTGTCATTGTAGAAATCGGCTTCCAGATATGCTTTGGGGCTTATCATGTAATTGGTGCCTATGCCGTAAAGCCAGGTCTCATGATTAAGGTCATATGTGTATGCCTGGGTCTCCTTGTATATGTAGTTGCCGTCAGTATCCTTATCGGATGTCTTCTTGAAATACTTGGCAGTCTGCGGACGGTGGGTATCATACATATTGTAGTTGCCGCGTACCGAAATGTCCAGCTTGTCACTGAACCTGTAAGTGAAACTCTGGCTGATATTGTCCTGTGTGTATCCTACTGACATAGGGCGTCCTGTCTTGTAACCGTCCTCATCAATGTCATTTACCTGCCAGTTGTCAGCCTCCTTGCGCTGGTACGATGTGCTTGATGAGAACTTTCCCGAGTTTATGTCAGCATCAATGCTTTCGGTAAAACGGCCGTGACTTGTGTAATGGGTGTAGTTGGTCACACCTACGCCGTTGTTGGAGTCATCGGTTATGATGTTTATCACACCGCCTATAGCCTCGCTTCCGTAAAGAGCCGATGCCGCACCGCTCTGAATCTCAATGCGTTTGATGTTTGAGGTACTGATGCGGTTGATACGCTGGTCACCTCCAAGACGGTGGCCGTTTTCCATTATTATCATGTAATCCTGGCCTGTGCCGTTCAGGTTAAGGAAAGTACCCATTCCGTTGGTTACTGTCGTAATGTTGGGCATGAGCCGTGTCAGAGCATCCTCAACCGAAGTCACTCCGGCATTCTGGATATCCTTGGCGGTTATCACCTGGATGGGGACGGGAGAGTTTGACATGCGGCGGTGGGTACCGGTACCGGTTACTACCACCTGTCCCAGATTGATGTAGCTCTCCTGCATCTTGATTATTATGCCGTTGCCGGCCGATGTGGCGGTATAGTCGGCAGGCAGATATGAAACATGGGTTACCCTGATGCGGTAATCGTCCTGCTGTGGTAGATTCTGAAGTGAGAACTCGCCCTTGCTGTTGGTTGATGTACCGGAGAGACTGTGATCCACACGGATATTGGCACCCTGGATAGGCTTACCGGTCTCTGAGTCAAGTACTATACCGCTTACAGTAACCTGACCCCGTGCAGGTACAATCATACACAGCAATACTACTGAAAGAAAAATTTTCTTTAGCATATCAATTGATAAACAAAAAGCTGAACAGGCTCTGTCCCGGGACCGATGTTCGTAATTATGTGTCCGATGCGGCAGGTTTCCTGACTTGGTCCTCCGCGGGGGCCTTCCCACTTCATACACAGAAGCAGTGGCTTTGTGAATCCCTGCGGAATTTTTGAGGACTTTACAGTAGCGGGCACTGTTCCGGTTTTTCACCGGATTCCCTTTCTGCCGTCACAGTGGGTGGCGGCATCACCGTATCGGGTGCAAAAATACATGAAAGAATTGTGATAACCGCTCTTATTGGACCATTTATTTATCTATTGTGTGAGTTTTTTAACTAAGTTTGCGGTTGCCATACAGGAGTTGGCATTTTTACTTAGGATCAATAAAGAACTATGGAAGAAGAGAAAAAACCGGTTGAACTGCCGGAAAACGCGTATCGTGAGCTTAATGAGGGTGAGCAGTATGAACCTATAATGAAACCGGGTAAAGTTTACCCTGAGGCTAACCTGTGGTCTGTAGGGTGGGGACTGCTTATGGCTGTCCTGTTCTCGGCTGCCGCCGCATATCTGGGACTTAAGGTAGGGCAGGTGTTTGAAGCTGCCATTCCTATAGCCATAATTGCTGTGGGTGTTTCGAGTGTGGCCAGGCGTAAGGGAGCATTGGGTGAGAATGTTATCATACAGTCCATCGGTGCGTGCTCAGGAGTTATCGTGGCAGGTGCCATATTCACTCTGCCCGCGCTTTACATCCTGCAGGCAAAGTACCCGGATATGACCGTAAACTTCATGCAGGTGTTCATCAGTTCGCTTCTGGGCGGCGTGTTAGGTATTTTGTTCCTCATTCCGTTCCGCAAGTTTTTTGTCAAGGATATGCACGGCAAGTATCCTTTCCCGGAGGCTACAGCTACCACACAGGTGCTTATATCGGGTGAAAAGGGTGCCGGTCAGGCCAAGCCTTTGGTCATTTCAGGAATTATAGGAGGTATCTATGACTTCATAGTCTCCACATTCGGACTTTGGACCGAGAACTTCACTACCAGGGTTTGTGCGTGGGGGTCTGCACTCGCCACCAAGGCTAAACTTGTGTTCAGTATAAATACAGGTGCCGCTGTACTGGGTCTGGGCTATATTGTGGGTTTGAAATATGCATGTATCATTGCGGCCGGGTCGGCTCTGGTGTGGTTTGTTATTGTTCCCATCCTGCCTGTGCTGGGCGATGCTTTCCTTCAGTCCCTGAATCCTGCCGTGACTGACGCTGTGGCCGGGATGGAGCCGGAGCAGATTTTTTCCAGTTATGCACGGCATATAGGTATAGGCGGTATTGCTATGGCTGGAATTCTGGGTATAATCAAGTCATGGCCCGTAATAAAGGGTGCCGTAAGCCTGGCCGGACGCGAACTTAAGGGAGGCAATGACGCACAGGACGTTAAGGTGGAACGAACCCAGCGTGACCTTCCCATGAAGATTGTCATAATAGGTATAATTGTGGCACTGATAGCTGTGTTCGCATTTTTCTATCTGGGGGTAATGGATTTTAATCTGTTGCATGCTGTGGTAGGTATTCTGGTGGTAGGTATAATAGCTTTCCTGTTCACAACGGTTGCCGCCAATGCCATAGCCATTGTGGGAACAAATCCCGTATCCGGTATGACTCTTATGACTTTGATACTGGCATCGGTTATTATGGTTGCTGTAGGTCTTAAGGGTACTCCCGGAATTGTTTCGGCATTAATCATGGGTGGTGTGGTATGTACTGCACTCTCTATGGCCGGAGGTTTCATTACTGATCTTAAAATAGGCTACTGGTTAGGTTCCACTCCGGCTGTCCAGCAGGGATGGAAGTTTCTGGGCACTCTCGTTTCAGCACTAACCGTAGGCGGTGTGCTCATTATCCTGAACAAGACTTACGGATTTGTGGGTGAAAATGCTCTGGTAGCTCCTCAAGCTAATGCAATGGCGGCTGTCATAGACCCGCTTATGTCCGGTACCGGTGCTCCCTGGTGGTTATATGCTACCGGTGCAGTGATAGCTTTGATCCTTAATTTCTGCAAGATTCCGGCTTTGGCATTTGCACTTGGTATGTTCATCCCGTTCCAACTGAATATTCCGTTGGTCGTGGGCGGATTCATAAACTGGTACGTGGGTAGCCGCTCGATTGACCCCGTTGTCAACACGGCACGTGTGGAGCACGGCACTCTGTTGGCATCAGGCTTCATTGCCGGTGGCGCTCTGATGGGCGTTGTAAGTGCAGCATTGAGGTTTGCCGGACTGGATCTCTTCATGGCGGATTCATGGACAGGTTCACATGCTGCCGAGTGGCTCTCACTCGTCATGTACATACTGCTGATCTGGTATTTCGTGCGCAGTGTGATGAAACGTAAGGATAAGAACTCTTGAGGTTCCTGGAGGATTGACAGGATTAGAATTTGAAAGCTGAATGAACTTGTACTGTGTTAAAAAGAGAGTCTTTCTAACCGTCATGTCAGGTGTGGCTGTGGCAGTAGCGTTTGCCCAGCCACGCGGAAACCGTGATATCCCGGATCAGGAAGTGTACGGATATTTGTATTGTCACATGTCGGACCACGGGCAGTGGACGGCATACGCACTGTCACAGGACGGAATCCATTTTCACGATCTGCTATGCGGCGATTCCATCTTTTCGGCATCACAAATGGCGGGAATCGAGGGCGGAACGCGCGACGCTTACATCTGTCGCCGTCATAACGGAAACGGATATCTGATGGTGACTACAGATATGAACAACCGTGCAACACGCCGTCTGGGCAAGCAGAGCGAGTGGGAGAACTATGGCATTGACATAATGACAAGTTCAGATCTTATAAACTGGAAATCCGTGAGTTTTGATTTCCGTAAGGGAATGTCCAATTTCACGGACAGTCATCTTTCATCGGTCAAGCCTGTATATCAGGACTGGTCAAAAGTTTGTAGGGTATGGGCTCCGCAAATCATATGGGATGACTCATATGTATGGCCTGACGGCAGTAGAGGTGGATATATGGTCTATTTTTCCATGCTGAATCGTGCGGAGGAGAAATATGACCGTATGTATTATTGTCATGCCGACGAGTCTTTCACCACTCTTACTCAACCGCAGCTACTTTTTGATTGGGGATATGCAACTATTGATGCCGACATAAACTGGCTTGAGTCAGATTCGCTCTTCCACATGATGATTAAAAAGGAGGGTGGTCAGCCGGGACTCTTTACCTCGGCTTCCAAGGAACTGACGGGACCATGGCCGTTGCCGGATGAGCAGGATTACGTGAGTTTTGAGGGTAACAAGAGTTGCGAAGGTGTATCTGCATTCAAAGTGGCGGGAGAGGATGGTTGGCGGATAGGCTACATAGAGTATTCCAGTCGTCCGCATAACTATCGTATCTGTCGTGCTGACCGCTATATGCGTCGTTTTTCACAGCCGCAAAACATTGAGGGTGTGGACGGTCCACAGCATGGATCATTTCTCAGGCTGAACCAGGTTGAGTATGAACGTCTCCAGAGTTGGAGTGACAGTCTCGAGCCGTTGCATCTTGAGCCAAATGTCAACAATCCGGTATTCCCCGGACTTCATGCTGATCCGGAGGTGCTCTACAGCAACTTGACAGGTAAATATTATATTTATCCAACGACTGACGGCAGCTACCAGTGGCATAACCATGATTTCAAGTGCTTCTCTTCACCAGACCTCAAGCATTGGACTGATGAGGGCGTGATTCTGGACCTGCAGGATCTGGAGTGGGGAAAGGAGTATGCATGGGCTCCGTGTATAATTGAAAAACCTGTTTATAAGAATCCTCGCCTGTTCCGCAAGATGAGAAAACCTAATCTTACAGGATACCGCTATTACTATTATTTCGTGGCAAACAAGACTATAGGAGTAGCTGTGGCTGATAAGCCGGAAGGACCGTTTCGTGACGCCATCGGAGGCCCTCTGCTCACTCAAGAGGGAACTGAAGCACCCAATCAGGTTATTGACCCGGATGTATTTATGGATCCCAAGACCGGCAAATACTATATTTACTGGGGTAATTCATATCTGTGGATGGCTGAACTGGCCGATGACATGATATCAATTGTTCCCGGAACGATGCACGAGCTGATACCGCGATCGAGGATAGGAGAATACCACTATCTGGAAGGTACATATGTGTTCGAGCGTAACGGGTTGTACTACTTCATGTGGTCTGAGAATATCACCCGTTCAGCCTATTACAGGATCCGGTATCTGATATCGGACTCACCGACAGAGTTCGTTCGCAACGGTAAACCGGCCAAGGTAGAGGAACAGATTATTCTACAGCAGGATCCGGCACTCCAGATATTCGGAACGGGTCACAATTCTGTAATCAACATTCCGGGCACGGATGAGTGGTATATGGTATATCACCGTTTCACTCGTCCGGAAGGTATTAAGATGGGGCTCTCAGGAGGTTATAACCGTGAGGTCTGCATAGATCCCATGTATTTCAATCCTGATGGCACTATTGTTCCGGTCAAGCCCTCATTGTGACAGATAGAATTTACTTATTGTAGTTTGCTGGGGAGAAAGGGATATTACGTTGGTCTCCCCATATCAGTCTCTCCAGACCGGGAAAGTCTATAAAAGGATTGCGGTTCCTCTGTATCTCGTAAACTGCATTGTTGCGTTGTATCTCTTTCTGACTGACTGGGTCGGCCGCCGCCCATTTCATAAGCATTTTCAGCTGCCATTCAGTCAGTCCGGGATATGTATTGCCGTCTAAGGTCTGTCTTACACCCTCCTTCTCTCCGTATTGTCCATACCAGTCAGCCAGTCTCTCTTCATAGCAGGTCACCATATAGAAGTAAGTACGTGCAAAGTCTCCCTTGTACTCGTCATTGGGCTCAAACACTATTCCGGTATAGCCTGGATATGTGCATTTGCCAAGTTTGCTGAAATCACGTTCTGACCTATATCTTTCACCCTTGGTTTCACCGAAGGGGTAGTTCCCGCGGCGGTTGTTTACATATCCGTCAGTGGGATAGACATGATGAAGGTCAGTGTACATAGGCTGGATATTTCCTCCGAACCAGCTGTTGGGGAAGGAGTGTTCACGGTTATAGCAGTCACCCTCTTTCTTGTAACTCTTTCCCTTAGTTACAGGATTGTACGCCGTTATTCCGGAGTAGAGATCCCAAATCTTGCCGTCGTTGCGAACATCGGTTTTCTTGAAATCAGACCACAGGTCATTGTACTGCCGCTCCCTGCGGTTATAGATGATGGAACTCATGGCGGTTTTCAGCTCTGCCCCCTTCTTGCCATTGGCTGATCTGTAGTAGTCCTGAACATCTTCCGTTATAGTGGATGTAAGGGAAGTGAGTGATATGGATGTCTGTGTATTGATTGATTTGACGGAGTTTCCCGTGTTGGCGGATTGGCTGCAACAGATGAAGATAAAAGCAGCGCAAACTATGAATAACCTTATTGCTTTGTTCATTTCTTTAAGTGTTACTGTTTTGGGGAGTCTTATTTGTGCAAACTTAATCAAAAAATATATTTTTGCAGAAACTAGCGTTAATAAATAAGATATGTATAAGACCCAAGGACTAAAGAACAGCCGTATAGAGGTGGCTGATGCACTACGTGGGCTTGCAGTAGCAGGTATTATACTGTTCCATTCTGTGGAGCATTTCAACACTTTCGCAAGAGATATTAAATATACTCTTTCATGTGACGGGACGGTTTTCAAGGTGCTTCAGGCTCTGTTGTCAGGTAAGATGTACGGTATTTTTGCCATCTTGTTCGGTTTAAGTTTCTTTATTATGCGGGATAATCAGGAGCAGAAAGGGAAGGATTTTTCGCTCAGGTTTGCATGGCGCATGGTACTGCTCTTTCTGTTTGGTGTGCTTAACGTGTGTTTCTATGACGGTGATATACTTATAACATATGCCATACTGGGGCTGCTGCTCATTCCGGCAGGTTATCTGAACACCCGCTGGCTTTGGGTGATAACTGTTTTGTTGTTGATTCAACCGTTAGAGATTTATTCTCATATGATTGGATGGCATCCTGATTCAGGCTGGGTAAATATGGGCTATTTTAAGCTGATGCAGGGGCATGACACCTTTTGGCATTCAGCTGTCACCAATCTCCGTTACGGGATAACCACTACACTGGGATGGTTCTGGTTTCATGGCCGCATCACTCAGACGTTGGGACTATTCTATCTGGGCCTGCTTTTCGGCCGTATGCGTCTTTTCTACGATGAGGGCAATAACCTGAAGAACTGGCGCGTAATCCTGTTGTTGTCATTTGTGATTGTGATTGTTGGTGCATTCACCAAGTTCGGCAAATATGACGACATTATACATCCTGTATGGAATCTGTCCATACTCATGCTTATCCTGTCAGTGAGCGTATTATTGTGGTACAGATTCAAGGGATTCCGCAATGTGTTCGGCAAACTTGGCTTTTTCGGCCGCATGAGTCTGACCAACTATCTTCTTCAGTCTATTCTGGGCAGCTTCATTTTCTATCAGTGGGGATTAAGTATGTATAATACCCTTGGCACCACATGGTCTGCTCTCGTTGGTCTGGGAATGATTGTATTGCAGTACTGTCTGCTCAAGATGTGGTCCGAAAAACATGAACGCGGTCCATTGGAAGGTCTTTGGCGCCGTCTCACATGGATAGGTTCCGGTGACTGACGAATCAAAAAAGGAACCATACATAGACTACGTATGCTGCAAACAGCAGGAATCCGGCAGTACGGCCAAGGCGTCCCTCCTGTTTCCAAGGTTGTGAGAGAATCACAAGCGCTACTGAAAATAGGATCATCACTATAAAGTCCCTGTTGTACTGACCGAAGCTGAAATCTATAGGTCTGATTAATGCGGAGATTCCCAGCACACAAAGTATGTTGAATATATTGGAGCCTATGATATTTCCTATGGATATATCCATCTCTTTCTTGATTGCCGCTGCAACTGATGCTGCCAATTCCGGAAGACTTGTTCCGAATGCGACGACCGTTAGCCCTATTATCTTATCGTTCACTCTCAATGCGGAAGCAAGGGACGTGGCACCATCGACCAGCAGGTCTGCCCCGAAAGCAAGCATGAAGCATGAGAGCAAAATAAGCAAAAGCGCAACAGCAGCTGACATCTGTTTGACCTTAACCTCAGAATCAGATGAGTTTTCAGAGTTACCTGTACGGCCTTTAGCGATAGAATATAATGTAAACAGTACTATTACGGAGAAAAGAATGATACCTTCAGCTCTTGACAGTCCATTATGAAGTGAAAAGAGCAACAGTAAAATAGAGACAGCCACCATAAACAGTCCGTTGCCGGCTACTTTCCGACCTTGTGTCATTATGGGATAGATAAGTGCCGTCAGACCAAGTATCAATCCTATATTTGCTATATTGGAGCCAAGAACGTTTCCCATGGCTATCCCGGAACTGCCTTTAATGGATGATGTCGTGCTGACAATCAACTCGGGTGCGGATGTTCCGAATGCAACAATAGTCATACCTATGACAAGTGCTGATATGCGATACCTGCGTGCAAGAGCAACTCCTCCGTCCACTAACCAGTCACCTCCAAAGAAAAGTAATATGAAGCCACCTGTTATCTGTGCGGCGATTATTAGACCTTCTGAAATGTTCATGTTGCAAAATTAGTATAATTCGGGTAATTGTGAATGGCTGTTCTTTATAAAAATAAAAGAACCGCCTGTCTTCCCAGACAGACGGCCCTCCGGTATTCGAATACCTATTCAAACTAATTCGGGAGTCATTTCTATTTTCTTTCTCGTTACAAATGTACTGACATCATGATATCTGTCCGGTATAATTTTGTTCATATCTTTATATGAAAACTTGCTTGTATTGTGGAAATATGAACAAAAAGAGTTCAAATATTCACTAAAGGATGAATTTTGTTCAATATGGGTTATTGACAGCATAATTTGATATTTTTTATGACCATTAATGACTATATTTGCGTTTCCTAAAAAAAATAGATAATGAGAGTCGAATCAGGACATATTGCGCAGATTATCGGTCCGGTTGTGGATGTGGCGTTTGAAAGCGGAAATGACCTGCCTTCCATCCATGATGCGTTGGAAATAACCCGTGATGACGGTCGCCGTCTCATAATAGAGGTGCAGCAACATATAGGTGAAAACATGGTACGTTGCGTGGCCATGGACATTACTTCTGGCCTGCGTCGCGGCATGGAGGTGCGTGTTACCGGCAGTCCTATCACTATGCCAGTAGGCAAGCAGATCAAGGGACGCATGATGAATGTTACAGGAGAGCCTATAGATGACCTCAAGCCTTTGGACAAGGAGGGCGCGTTCCCCATTCACCGTCAGCCGCCCAAGTTTGAGGAGCTCTCCACCGTAGAGGAGGTGCTGTTTACCGGAATCAAGGTTATTGACCTGCTGGAGCCTTACTGCAAGGGCGGTAAGATTGGCCTTTTTGGCGGTGCCGGTGTGGGCAAGACGGTACTCATCATGGAGCTCATCAACAATATCGCAAAGAAGAACAACGGATTCTCGGTTTTTGCCGGAGTGGGAGAGCGTACCCGTGAGGGTAATGACCTGCTTCGCGAGATGATAGAATCCGGTGTAATAAAATATGGCGATGCCTTCAAGGAGAGTATGGCCAAGGGAGAGTGGGACCTGAGTAAGGTTGACTATGAAGAGGTTGCCAAGTCGCAGGCCACACTTGTGTATGGGCAGATGAATGAGCCTCCAGGGGCACGTTCATCGGTAGCGCTTTCAGGTCTTACCGTGGCCGAGTCATTCCGTGACGGTGCCGGCAGCGACGGTGCTTACAGTGATATCCTGTTCTTTATTGATAATATCTTCCGTTTCACCCAGGCAGGAAGTGAGGTTTCGGCCCTTCTGGGACGTATGCCGAGTGCCGTAGGTTATCAGCCTACGCTGGCCAGTGAGATGGGTAAGATGCAGGAACGCATCACATCGACCATACACGGATCAATCACATCGGTACAGGCCGTATATGTTCCGGCCGATGACCTTACCGACCCGGCACCTGCCACCACATTCTCGCATCTGGATGCCACCACGGTGCTGAGCCGTAAGATTGCAGAACTTGGTATCTATCCGGCCGTTGATCCGCTGGATTCAACATCACGTATCCTTGATCCCAACATTGTGGGTAAGGCTCATTACGATACCGCTCAGCGCGTAAAGCAGATACTGCAGCGCTACAACGAACTTCAGGATATCATATCCATCCTGGGTATGGATGAGCTGTCCGATGAAGACAAGCTGACCGTGGCACGTGCACGCCGCGTACAGCGTTTCCTGTCACAGCCGTTCACAGTGGCCGAGCAGTTTACCGGTGTCAAGGGCACAATGGTAAGCATTGAGGATACCATCCGGGGATTCAATATGATCCTGGACGGTGAGGTGGATGACCTTCCCGAGCAGGTGTTCCTGAATGTCGGTACCATTGAGGAAGCTATTGAGAAAGCCAAGAAACTTCAGGAAGAAATGAAGAAGTAATCATGCTCAAGCTTAAGATTATTGCTCCGGACAGACTGGTTTTTGAAGGTGAGGTTGAGAGCGTCACCATACCGGGTACCTTAGGTAGTTTCACTATCCTCAACAACCATGCGCCAATAATATCATCGCTTGAGAAGGGTAAAATAGCTTATAAGGACACGAACGGCATAATGGAGGTTGCCGTAGAATCCGGGTTCGCAGAGGTCAGGGACAATATCCTCTCAATTTGTGTTGAATTATGAGAAAACTGATTCTGACATATTTGATTGTACTTTCGGTACTGACCATAGCAGCAGTGCTGGCATTGCGTATGGCCTGGCCCGATCAGTATCCGTCCCTGCTTTTCATTATTCCGCTGTTCTTTTTGGTTATGCTTGGTGTCATGATATGGCTCAAGCGCTCAAACGAGAGAAAGGGCAAGGACCGCAGCCTGTTCTTCCTTACCTACAGGGTTGTCAAGATTCTGCTTGCCATTGTTCTGCTTGTGGTATATTTCACAGCTGTTGGAACTCAGTTGCTGCCGTTTGCACTGGTATTCATGATATATTATCTGTGCCTGTCGGCTGTAGAGACAGTTCTTTTTATTAAAGGAGAGAAAAAGAGTTGAAAAAGATAATCACCATATTGTCATTGATGTTTCTGATTGCGGTGCCTGTCTTTGCGCAAGAGACCGCACAGGATGAGACTGTCGATGTCAAAGGCATCATATTTGGCCATCTAAAGGATTCCTATCACTGGCATATAATTACAATAGGTAATAAGGAAATCAGCCTGCACCTGCCTGTGATACTTTACAGCAAGGTAACAGGCTGGCATTTCTTCTCTTCCCGTCAACTTGAAAATACAGGCAGTTATGATGGCTTCCATATCACGTATGACGGTGCCCATGCAGGCAAACTGGTGGAGACACTTCCCGACGGCACTGAACTCAAGCCGCTGGACCTGTCGCTTACCAAGATAGCGCTGGCCGTGATAATAAACAGCCTGCTGCTCTGCGTGATAGTTATGTGCACGGCCCGCTGGTACAGGCGCCACAGTGCTACTGATCCGGCTCCTGGCGGTTTTGTGGGCCTTATGGAGTATGTCATAGCCATGATTGTGGATGATGTGATCAAGCCTTCGGTAGGCAAGGACTACAAACGTTATACGCCGTTGCTGCTCACCATATTCTTCTTTATACTGTTGAGCAACATAATGGGTCTTATTCCCATATTCCCGGCCGGAGCCAATGTTACGGGTAATATCGCCATTACGCTCACTCTGGCGCTGGTAACGTTCTTTACGGTCAATGTGTTCGGTAATCGCGAGTATTGGAAAGAGATACTCTGGCCCGATGTACCCGTATTCCTCAAGGCTCCCATACCTTTGTTGCCGTTCATTGAGATTGTGGGTATATTCACCAAGCCGTTTGCACTGACCGTACGTCTGTTTGCCAATATCACCGCAGGTCACGCCATCATACTGTCGCTTACCTGTGTGATATTCATAACAGCAAAGATGGGACCGGTGATAGGTGCCCCGATGACAGTCCTGTCTGTATTCTTCATGATATTCATGAACCTGCTGGAACTGCTGGTGGCATATATCCAGGCGTATGTGTTCACCATGCTTAGTGCTGTGTTCATCGGCCTGTCACGCCCTGAGGAGCATCATGCCAATAAGGAGATAGCAACAAAAACTGATAATACATTAACAACTTAAAAATAACAACATTATGATGTTAGCAACATTCTTACAGGCTGCTGCCGGTTTAGGAGCAGGATTCGGAAATGCAGGTATTGCACTTGGTGCAGCAATTGCTGTTGTAGGTGCAGCTATGGGTCTGGGCCGTATCGGTCAGTCAGCAATGGAGTCAATCGCACGTCAGCCCGAGGCTGCCGGTGACATCCGCAGTTCCATGATCCTGATAGGCGCCTTTATGGAAGGTGTCTCACTTCTGGCAGTAATCGTTTGTCTGTTGGCACTTTACGCTAAGTAATGGACCTTCTGATTCCCGAAGTCGGTACAATCATCTGGATGCTCATTGCAGCCGGAATTGTCTTCCTTATACTGGTAAAGTGGGGATTCCCCATGATTACCCGTATGGTTGACGAGCGCAATGAGTATATAGACAAGTCGCTCGATGCCGCCAAAAAGGCCAACGAGCGTCTGGCCGGTATCCAGAATGAGTGTGATGAACTGCTTAAGGAGACCCGATCCGAGAAGGCGCGTATCCTTAAGGAGGCAGCCGACCGGCGTGATGAAATCATTGCAGAGGCCGAGGTCCGTGCCAAGGAGAGCGGTGAGAAACTTATCTCCGATGCACGTGAACAGATACGTCTGGAGAAGGAGGAGGCACTGCGCAGCCTGCGCCGTCAGGTTGCGGAGTTGTCGGTACAGGTGGCCGAGAAGGTCGTGCTTAAGGAACTTTCCACCGATGAGGACCAGTTACTTCTGATAGACCGTATGATAGATGATGTCAAAACAGAGAAGTAAGGTATGAATACAGGAACCGTTTCCGTGCGATACGCCAAGGCGCTGCTGCAGTATGCGGTGGAGCAGGGTGATGCCGCGCAGGTTTATGCCGAGATGCAGACGCTTGCGGAGCGGATGCGGGCTGTGCATGCCATACATGACCGTCTGGTTGACCCCACAGTAAGCGTGGGCGATAAGTGCAGTCTGCTTGAGACTGCTGTCACGGACGGAAAGAAACCGCTCAGCGGCTCCGCCAAGGCTTTCTTTAAGCTTGTTGTGGGTGCCGGACGCGGTGACTGCCTGCTGTTTATGGCCGTAAGCTATCAGGATCTGTACCGCCTCAAGAATGGTATCGTGCCGGTTGAGCTTATTACAGCCGCCCCTGTGGGCGATGAACGCAGGGCAAGGCTCAAACAGTTGGTGGAGAACGTAGAGCACGGCCGCGTGGAATGGACCCACACGGTAGATCCGTCAATTGACGGAGGATTCGTGCTTCTAGTTGACGGATTCCGGCTTGACGCCAGCGTGGCAGGCAAGCTGCAGAGAATCCGCAAGGAACTTATTGAAAAGAATAACCGTATCATATAATGGCAAACGGAATAAAGGCAAGTGAGGTATCGGAGGTACTTCTGGAACAGCTTAAGGGCATTGACACCAGCGCCCGTTTCCAGGAGGTGGGAACCGTGCTCCAGGTGAGTGACGGCGTGGTCCGCATATACGGACTCAAGAATGCCGAGGCCGATGAGCTGATAGAGTTTGACAATGGCATCCAGGCCATAGTGATGAATCTGGAGGAGGATAACGTAGGTGCCATCCTGCTTGGTCCTACCGATCAGATCAAGGAGGACATGACCGTGCACCGCACAGGCCGAATTGCCTCAATCAACGTAAGTGAGAACATGGTAGGCCGTGTGGTCAACCCGTTAGGTAAGCCGCTTGATGGTCTTAAGGATATAGAGGGTCCCTTCTTTGAGATGCCCCTGGAGCGTAAGGCTCCCGGTGTGGTGTTCCGTGAGCCGGTGCATCAGCCGCTTCAGACTGGTCTGCGTGCCATTGATGCCATGATCCCCATAGGCCGCGGTCAGCGTGAGCTTATAATCGGTGACCGTCAGACAGGTAAGACCGCCATTGCCATTGATACAATCATAAACCAGCGCAAGAACTATGAGGCAGGTGATCCTGTCTATTGCATATATGTGGCTGTGGGACAGAAGGGCTCAACCGTTGCTACCATAGTGAATACCCTGCGTCAGCACGGTGCCTTAGATTACACCATCGTGGTGGCCGCAACCGCAGCCGATCCGGCAGCCCTGCAGTACTACGCTCCGCTGGCAGGTGCCGCCATAGGTGAGTATTTCCGTGATACCGGCCGTCATGCACTGGTAGTTTATGATGACCTCTCCAAGCAGGCTGTGGCCTACCGTGAGGTGTCACTTATATTGAAACGTCCTTCTGGCCGTGAGGCATATCCGGGTGATATATTCTACCTGCATTCACGCCTTCTTGAGCGTGCAGCCAAGATTATCAGCCAGCAGGAGGTGGCCGAGAAGATGAATGACCTTCCGCCGTCGCTTGTGGGCCACGTCAAGGGAGGCGGATCACTTACCGCTCTGCCTATTATCGAGACACAGGCCGGGGATGTATCGGCCTACATCCCTACCAACGTGATTTCTATCACCGACGGTCAGATATATCTTGAGTCAAGCCTCTTCAACCAGGGATTCCGTCCCGCCATCAACGTGGGTATATCAGTATCACGTGTGGGCGGTAACGCTCAGATCAAGTCCATGAAGAAGGTGGCCGGTACGCTCAAGATAGACCAGGCTCAGTACCGTGAGCTGGAGGCGTTCAGCAAGTTCAGCAGCGATATGGATCCCGTGACCGCCATGGTGCTTGACAAGGGCCGCAAGAACAACCGCCTGCTTATCCAATCTCAGTATTCACCTATGCCGGTGGGTGAGCAGATTGCGGTGCTCTACTGCGGTATCCACGGCCTTCTGAGCAAGGTTCCTCTGGACCGTATCATTGAATTCGAGGAGCGCTTTGTGGAGATTGTACGTGTCAAGTATAAGGAAAGTATCCTGGATGTGCTCTCCAAGGGTGTGATGAATGATGAGGTGGGCAAGCTCATAGAGGAGGCTGCCGACAAGACAATTCAGGAATTAGGAATCTGATAAGTAATGTCACTCAAGGAGATAAAGACCCGTATCCAGTCGGTCAGCAATACACGCAAGACCACATCGGCCATGAAGATGGTATCGAGCGTGAAACTGCGCAAGGCTCAGCAGAACATTCAGTTTGCCGTACCTTACGTGAATCAGCTGGATGGTATCCTAAAACGCCTGTCGTCCGACCCTGAGGCCCGCAAGGTGTCACCGTTGGTAGTGGAGCGTGATGTCAAGGAGGTGGCTATGGTCTGCTTCTCGTCCGATTCCAGCCTGTGCGGCGGTTTTAACGGCAATATCATACGTCACAGCCGCGCACTTTACAATGAACTGTACAAGATTGACCAGACTCCTTTGGTATATACCGTAGGACAGAAGATAACCGATGCATTCCGTAAGGAGGGCCTTACAATAAACACCGGTTACGCCGGCATGATGCAGAGCCGCAGTTACGAGCAGGCTGCATCACTGGCCGATGACCTTATGGATATGTATCTGAACGGCCATCTGGACAAGGTGGTGCTTACCTATACACACTTTAAGAGTGCCGGATCACAGCAGATTGTGGATGAGGTGCTGCTTCCGGTAACGGTTCCGGCCGGTGAGGCGGAGCAGGAGAGTGACTACATTCTGGAGCCGTCGGCTGCAGAACTTATGAAAGTGCTGCTGCCCAAGGTTATACGCATGAAAGTATATTGCGCCATGCTTGACTCTTACGCCAGCGAGCAGGCCGCCCGTGTGATTGCCATGCAAGCCGCCACCGAGAATGCCGACAACCTGATTGGCGAGCTTACACTCCAGTACAACAAACTTCGCCAGCAGGCCATAACCAATGAGATATTAGATTTGACTGCTGGCAGCCAAATCTAAATTGAGAATTGAGAATTGAGAAATGGCTGAAATGAGGATAGAGAGCCTGGCGCTGCACTATGTGGGCAATCAGGCTAATGAGGAGCCGTTTGTATGCTCTAAGAAACTGTTTGCGCTGAGCGAGGATATGAACACCCTGCTCACGGAATACTTTGTGGGCTCGTTCAAGAGTGAGGAGCGTTTTGTGTTCCATGATGACCTGGGGCTTGAGAATAACCGTGTCTATAGGCTGGTAAGTGACATATTCGATAATCCGGGCATGCTATATGACTTCTCGGTAGATTTGGCCACACACCTGTATGAGAACTGCCAGCACCCAAAGATTAAGGGCGGTGACTTCATAGTGGCTCATATTACAGGTCTGGGTATCGGGCGTGACATAAACGAGGCTATCGGCCTGTTCAAGATAGAGAACAAGGAGACCTTCCTTACCTTTGAGCACGATGAGGATGGTTTTGACATATCGCCCGTGGACGGCGTGAACCTGCGCCGCCTGGACAAGGGAGCGCTCATAATGAACTACGAGCGTGAGAAAGGCTACATGGTGGCTGTGGTCGATAAAACCAACACCCAGGGCGCCAGCTACTGGATAGATGACTACCTTCATCTGATGCGCCGTCAGGACTCATATTTCCAGACCCAGAACGTGATGGAACTGACCCGTAATTTCGTAGCGCAGGAGCTGCCCAAGCAGTTCAACGTGAACCGTGCCGACCAGGCTGACCTGCTGAGCCGCACCATGGGATTCTTCAAGAACAACCCCAAGTTTGATATGCCATCGTTTGAGCAGCAGGTAATATCCCAGCCCGAGGTGGTGGGTATGTTCGATGATTACCGCAACCGTTACGAGCAGGAGCGTCAGATACAGCTCCAGGACCAGTTTAACGTGAGCGAGGGTGCCGTAAAGAAACAGAACCGCCTCTACAAGAGCGTCATCAAGCTGGACAAGAACTTCCACATATACGTGCACGGCAGCCGCCAGCTGATAGAGCAGGGCGAGGACGAGCACGGCAAGTTCTACAAGCTCTACTTCAACGAGGAGTCCTAGCACAGGGATCTGATCCTATTGTGCTATAGTTTGTCCAGCACTCTTTTGAATGAGATCAGATCGTTTGGGCTGGCCTGGACATCCAGGAGGGCTCCGTGGCGATTGACCAGTCTGTATGCTGGGAATGCTGTCACTTTAAGGTAACTCTCTATTGCTGCCTGCTGCGGGCGGGGCAGGTTGTAGTGGACAATATTGTCGCCCGACAGCCCATACTCTGCTATGATATTCTTCATAGCTTCATCAGTGGTCTCGTTGGCAAGATACAGATAAACAATATCATAGTCTTTCAGTGCTTCCCGTACTTGGGCGGCATGTGACAGGTTCTCCAGACAAGGATGACACCATGATCCCCAGATGTCTATCCACACTATCTTTCCATTAAACGGCTTTACTATCTCCTGCAGGAGTTTCTCTCCGTCACTGATTCCCGCCAGATCCTTGGCGTTACGGATACTGCCCAGGGTTGCCATGTCTATCTGTTCCAATGCCAGATATTTGTCATGCATGGCATTGACGGTATTGACGGCGGCCTCCATATTTACTCTGCTGTCAAATATCTCCTTTATCTGAGCTGCAAGCGAGTGCTTGTTCATGTCCATAATCTCCATGCAGCTTTTGGTGACTGCAACCTGCCTGACCAGAGGGTCACCTCCAAGAGAATCTATGATTCCCATCCTGGCCTTGAACTGTTCAACAGACAGCTCATTGTTGTACTCATCCAGGAAAGCCTGGAATTCATTCTGATGGTCTGAAAGAATAGTAGTGCCTCTCTCAATTATATCCTTATACTTCTCTGTCATACTCTGACTCAATTCATTAAGCTTTTCCATGGGCGTATTGTCAGCCTTACGTATGGAATCAAACTCAATTGATATTCTGGAAGCGGTATTCAAATACAGTGACAGTTCATCCATCTCTCTATCGGTAACAGAGATTCTGTCCCGCTCTTTTGCCAGTTTTATTATGTCTGATAAAGTCAGGTTGGGGGAATCGTCCTTTTCCATCTCGATAGCCTGGATATAATCCCTCATAAAATGGGAAATATTGAACAGGGGGAGAGGAATCCTGATAGGATTGGAATTCCAGATCTCCTTATGAATGTATTCTGACAACACCTTTGGCATAACAGGCTTCTCGCCATCGTTATTGAATGAGAATCTTGATTGTCCCAAGTCACCGGCCATTTCCCATTTCATGAACACCTTATCCAGGACCCTGAACTTATCGGAAAGAGTGGGGTGCCGGGCGGCTATGCTGTCAAGAATCCTGTCTCCCTCCTTGATTCTGGATTTGATGTAATTTAGATATGACTCGGGATCAATTGCTGAAAGGCTCTTCATTTCACTGGCATCCTCAAACCTGATATAATGGCCGTATGAGAGATACTCGTTTACAACCCTTGCCTTATCGCCCATAACCATCTGCTGGCCGCGACTGCGGTCGTAATAGATGAAATACTCCTGCTCCGGTTCTACCGGAATGTCAAATGTGCAGCCGCGTCCTCTCATGTTTCCTTCAACCATCAGGCGAATTGACTGGCTGTTCCTGACCGGGAATTTGATGTGGAACGTTCCGTCAGGATTGGCTTTTCCTTCAAATTCGGGATAGCCTGATGAACCGAAAACATCATCATACAGTACTCTGCATATACTGACATCTGAATTCAGTATTATACCGTTTATGGTTACGCTGTCACCGTCACGGTATCCGTTGTCATAGAACCGGCTGCGGTCTTTCTTGGGATAATCAGGAAAATTCTCAGTATCAAAGCGGACGCATTTATAGCTCTTTTGGCCCACCTTTATCTTGCGGGAGCCGTTACGGATGGGACTCACCTCAACCTCAAGCTGCTCTCCGTCACGCGTAAGGCTTATTGTGCCGCTGGTTCCGTTTGGTTTCGATACATATTGCCATACCTTATTATCTGCTATTGCAAAGTCATCGTGGAAACTGATTATCCAGTCACCGCTTTTGGAGTCACGCCAATGTGACTTGAACAGTATATCTGACTCAGGGTCAAAACCATGTATTCCGTATATGTTCCAGTCGTTTGGATTGTTACCTTCTATCAAATCAAACTGCTTGGTATCCAATGGCATTGGCTTGAAATGGAATACCAGATGCTTCTCCTCGGTATCGGCCGGAGTCATTATCCATTCTCCCGGTTTCATACCGTCAATGCTCTCAAGAGCATATACAGCATCACCGGCTTTAAGATGCAGGCTGGGTTGGAAGGTAAAACGCCTGCGATCATCGCTGTAGCCATATACTGTCAGGTCAATTACGGTCTCCCTGTTGTTCATTTCTACGCGGTTCAGACGTAGTTCAGGGTCCCAGAAACTGTTATGCGCGTTTTCTATAACAATGGGAGTGTTCCATACAATTGCTGTATTATCACTCTTGCGGCAGCTGTTCAGGAACAAGACTGTCAGTGACAAGAAAATGAAACGCATTATACTCTTCATAATTATTGGTTGATTAAAGGATTGTAAATCAATTGATAGGTATTAATCTGCTCCTTATGTATCTGTTGTAGCCTGATTCACGGGAAGGCTTTACTTCAAATGATACCTTGCGGAACGCATTGATGATGAGCGCCGGGTCATTCCAGGGGATATACTGCTTTATAAGCTCCACTACTTCATCAGTAATCCATTTGTTGTTCTCCTGATCCACGAAAATCTGGACATAGGTGAGCGGATCATTCTCGCGTATCTCCTGGCTTATTCCAAGTATATTTGACAGATTCTTCAGTTCAGAGAGAGGGTGCTCCTGCCCGTTGATAACGGTCATGATCAGTCCGTTCAGATTTGAAAAATGTACTCTGACATTCTGTCCGCTTCTCAGTTCAGCAACCTCCGTAATGCCCTTCCCGAATCTTCTTTCGGCTTGAGAGTTCCTCAAAACCAGAGGATAACGCCAGTTCCTGAGTTTATAGTAATCCTTGAATTCTTCAAGACTGACCAGACGTCCGTCAACGGCAAAGTTCCGGGTGATGGCTATGTTGTACTCGTCCTGGCAGATAAAATAGTTCCCGTGAATGCCGAAACCGCCGGGTTCAATAACCTCCGGGATATCAGCTTCCGGGCTGTTGATCATAGCCGGATAGTTATAATTGGTGGTATATTCCAGGCTTTGGCCGGTTATGGCATATACAAGTGACGGGATACCGTTACGTTTTGACTCAGGCCTGTAATACACTATGGCAAGATAATCCTCCGGCTTGAGTTTCCTAAATTCATCAACACTACTGATTTCAGTTCCTATTACTACAATAGTCTTGTCATCAACCCATTTGAGTTCTTTCGATGACGGGAAATCAGCACACCTGTAACCGTTTATACAGATCAGGGTAGGGAGGGGCTCCATTCCGGGGCGCTCCAGAATCTCCAGACCTCTTTTTGTCATACCGAATGCATCGAGCTGTTCCTCAAAAAAGGTTTTCTTTTCAGGCTCATTTCCTTTGGTGGCATAAATAAGGTCATTCACACTGAAGAACAATCTGTCTTCCTTGCTCAGGTATTCACGGTACAGGCCTTCGGTTTTCATGAAATCGGGATAACCCGGAATCTCTCTGTCATCGTCGTTCGTCAATTTCTGTTCTATAACAGCCTTGCATCCGAAACAGAAGAACAGGGCCAATGTAACGGCAACCGACATTATAGCTACAGCCGGAGTATGGCCGGTTGACTCCTTCTGGTTCATTCTGAGCAGTCTCTTTCTGGTAAAGGATGTGCCCATGCCGGTTGTGGTAAGCGGGCTCATGCCTAACAGCATACGTATAACAGTGTCACGGTAATCATCAATATTGTAGCCGTCCGATGACAGGGCATCGTTATCGGCCTGCCATTCCTGCACCTCCTCAAGGCTCTTCTCGGCCATCCAGATAAAGGGATTGAACCAGAACACGGAGCGGATTACAGACATAATGAGTTTTTCAGAAGAATGATGGTGCCGTACATGACTGGTTTCGTGACTCAATATCTGGCTGCGCACGCTGTCACTGTACCCATGTCCCATAAATATGGTGTTAAGGAATGAGAAAGGTGATTTGACATCGGCATTCTCAGCCAGCGTATAGCCTTGTTTTGATGTAATGACAGACCTTTTCCTGATTCCTGAAATATATATGATACTCCTTAGAATCAATCCAAGAGATATAAGAACGCCTGTCAGATAAACTGCAAAAACGGCCAGTCTCCATATAATGAACCCCGGAATCCTGCGTCTGTTGTTCTGGTTCTGTACAGGCTCAGGTGTGGTATCGGCACTTGCAGCGGCAGGCTCTGCATTTGTGACTGCGGTGATGGCATTTGGGGCAGTCTGAACGGGGGCATAAGACTCCGGCAATGATATGCTTTCACTTGGCATATAGACCATCTGAGGGGTAGGTTCCACCTTTACATACTTATGGTAAAGGGGTACGTTGAGGGTCGGAATGACAACCGATAGCAACATTGCCGCCATAAGGTACCAGCGGCAGAATGTATAGCTGGCCTTACGTGACACGAAAAGGTGATAGAGCAGCATGAAAACTCCGCTGCATACAATTACTGAAAATGAATAGAAAACAAAGGAAGACATAGTTTATTAAGGTTTTGTTGTTATTTCTTGCTTAGCATTTTGAGTATCTCATCGGCCTCCTGTACTGAGAGGCTCTTGTTGTCTGAGAAGAAGGTGACCAAACGGCTTACAGAGCCTTCAAAAAAAGAGTTCAGCACTCCTTGCATAAAACGGCCGGTATAATCATCCTTGGTTATGGCGGCATTATATATATTGGTGTGGCCGTATGTCTTGTGCGTAAGGAATCCTTTGGTGTCCAGTATGCGGACCATTGTTGATACGGTGTTGTATGCCGGCTTGGGTTCCGGCATCATGTCATGCACGTCACGTACTATAAACTCCTTGCCGATCTTCCAGATAACCTGCATTATCTCAAGCTCAGCCCTGGTGAGTTCCTGCATCTTTTGCTTACTGCTGTCCATTGTATTTTCAAATTAATGCTGCAAATATAAAACTAAATTCTTAGTTTGCAAACTAAATTCAATATTTTTATCTGGAAGTACAGCTTTAAGTAGCGTCCAGGCAGCGAGCACTCAGCGTCCAGGCAGCATCATGCCATACTCCAGGCATAGTCAAGAGTATGGCTACCCTATGGCTACCCTATGGCTACCCTATGGCTACCCTATGGGTAGACTATGGGTAGAGTGGTAAAAATCCGGTTAAAATTAAAGGGGCCTGAACCGGTGGTGGTCCATATATTAGAAATTACATCTCAATTATCAGACTTTTTTCAACTGGTCTGCATAGGGAACTTATACTTGCGTCTCAGATATAAGAAAACTGCGTGGAAATATCCGCAGTTTTCCGGAAAAGTTGCGGAGGTTTATCCGCACATTTCATTAGGGTTGTTTAGATACTGCTTCAGGACCGGTTTAATGGGGAGAGCTGAGGCAATCTGGAGTCAGCTGTTTCTGTTTACATTCAGAATGACCAGATTGTCGCCGGCATGGAGGCGGGTGTCACCGGACGGGATGATCTGTTGATCGCCGCGACGTACTAAAAGGACCAGGCCATCGCCTGAAATATCGCTAATGGTGTGCCCGTCCCTTTTTCCGCCTTTCTTGACAGTCTTTTCCACCAGATATGTCTCTGTGTCCTCAAATGTTTTGGTCACCATTATAACCTTATCGCCGGCCATAAGGAGCGTATCTCCGCGTGGAACCAGACGCTCACCGTTACGTAGTACCAGTGCCAGCAGCACATTCCCGGGCAACTCCAGATCCATTACCTTCTTGCTGTCCCAATTGCTGCCGGGGGTGATGTCAATGCTGCTGAACTGCATCTGTGTGCCTTCGGAATAATCATTGAAAGTCTTCATTACGTCAGACCCGGCATCAACCATATCAAGTCTTCGGGCAACCCAGGGAATCAGTGAACCTTGCAGTGAGATGGAAATCAGCACTATGCAGAATACTATATTGAAAATGTCGTTCTCCACAAGCGGATTGTCGGTCATGGCCATAATGGCAAATACGATTGACGCAGCACCTCTAAGACCCACAAATGATACCAGTATCTGCTGTCTGAGTGCATATTTCCTGAATGGAGAGAGGATTCCTGTCACGACCAGCGGCCTTGCTATAAGCAGCATGAATACAAATATGGCCAATGCCGGGAGTATAGCCCGATGAAGCAGCAATGGACGCGCCAGCAAACCTAACAGGAAGAATATCAGCACTTGCATCAGTCCGGTTATACCGTCAAAGAAGTTAACCAAAGCCTTCTTTCCGGGAAAGTCAGTGTTACCCAATATCACTCCCACTATGTAGGAGCTCAGGTAGCCGTTGCCACCTATAAGGTCCGGGATGGCGTATGACAGGATGGCGACAGACAGTATGAACAGGGAGTTGTAGCCTTGGCCCTTGATACGGACACGGTCCATTATCAATGATGCCAGTTTGGCTATGCCCACACCGCATCCGGTTCCAAACGCCAACTGGGCAAACAGCATCCGGAATATCCCGGGTCCGGTGGCATTTCCGGTCATGATGCTGAGCATCAATGCAGTAAGCATATAGGCAAAAGGGTCATTGCTGCCGCTCTCCATCTCCAGCATAGGTGCGGTGTTGTTCTTTAGGCCCAGTTTTCTGGACCGGAGTATGGAGAATACAGAGGCGGCATCGGTGGAACTCACTACCGACCCCAGAAGGAAACTCTCAGCCCATCCCCAGCGTAGTGCAAAATGGCAGAACAGTCCGGTCAGTCCAGCCGTGATGATAACGCCAACCGATGCCAGCAGCGTAGCCTCCCGCACAATAGGTCTGGCCGTATCCCACCTGGTACCGAAACCGCCGTAGAACATGATGAATATCAGAGCCACGGTACAGGTCTCCCTGGCAAAATCATAGTCCTCAAAATGCAGAGGCACAAGACCGTTGTTGCCAAACAGGATACCAAGAACTATGAATCCCAGCAGGGTAGGGATACCTATGCGGGCCGAAACATTGTTCAGCCAGATGCACATCAATATGATGACGCCTATAAGGATGAGGAAAAGAGTTGTCATTTACAGTTTTATAAAAAGATATGAGTAATACGCTCCGAACAGCATAAGCATCAGCGCACCTTCCAACCGGTCTATACGTTCCTTTAATATATTACAATACCGCTAACAGCGCAGCTGATGGCGGCCGTAGATATCACGGAGTGCAGAACGACAGAACAAGCGTTTGTATCCTCAATATTGACAGGTAAGGCAGTCTGTGACTGGCTGATAGTCATCAATGCTACAGCCTGATTTTGATCTGGAGTTATACTACCTGCTGCATTTTGTCCAACAGTTGTTGCCGCTGCTTTAGCGTATGTAAGCAGAGCACAACACAGAAAAACAAATATCAACAGAGTTCTTTTCATACCAACTGCAAAATTAATAAAAACGCCGCATTAGGAAATGACCCTAATGCGGCGTTTTTTCATTTTTAAAATCAGCGCAGCGGGCGGATGATGATGGTGCGCTGGTAGGGCTCGGGCAGGACGCGGTACTGGTTGAATATGCCGCGGGCTGTGCAGCCTACACCCGATGTGGCGTAGTCAAGGTTCAGGGTGATATCGCCTCCACGCTGCAGCTGATACTGATAGATGGCCTTGGTCAGGTTATCGGTAGTGCAGTCATACGCGTTGAAGTTGAAGTACTGATCCATTGAGAACTCCAAGCCCTTGCCGGTGTTGTCGGTAAGGCGAACCCAGCGGTTATCGGTCCTGAGGCCGTAATCCTGCGGGATGAGGTAGGGCTCAAACATATCATTTACGGTGGTGTTGTAAATGCCTACGCGGTATCCGGTCTTGCGGTCGGGATATGAGGCCTGAGGTCCGCGTCCGTACCATTCAACCTTGCTCAGTGACTTGTCCAGACTCATGGTCACACCGATACGGGGCAGCCACTGCGGCATCTTGCCCATGGGGCTTACCTTATGACGGACGGTGATGGTTCCGTCGGCCTTGACCATCCAGTGCCAGTCATTCTCAAAGCGGTTATCGGTGGCGTTGGTGGAGAGTGAGTTCTCTTTCACGTCAATCACAACGGCATCACCGTTCTTCGTGGCCTTGACCGATACGGGAGCAAGCTCTCTCTTGTCTAATGATGCTGCATAGTAATGGCTGGCCAGAACGGTATTGGCACCTATGTTACCATAACCCTGGATAGAGGGCTGACCGGCACCGCTGCCGTTCCATCCGTCAATCTCATTGGCCACGGGAGCACGCCATACGTTCAGTGTAACTGGAGCCTTGAGCAGCTCCTTGCCGTCAACGTTCATTGATTCAAGAGCACCGCTCTGTGCGTTGAAACGGTAGCTGAATCCCTGTCCGCTTACAACTATGCCGTTGTTGTCCTGGGTAAGTGTTACATTACCCTCTGCGGCGGGAGCGGCTGGGGCAGGCTTGTACCATGACTTGAGTTCAAACTGATCCCATGCCACCTCATGACCAGCCTTAGCCCAGACCTCATCCTTCTTAAGTGATGAACTTATCTCCAGGCGGTACTCCTTACCGGGCTCAATGCGGGCGGGCTTGTGGAACGGGATAGTTATCATTTTCTTGGTCAGCGGCTCCACATCCAGATTCAGTGTGCCGGATTCTATAACCTTGTCATCGGCCATGAGTGACCACTTGGTGTTATAGATTGAGGCGTTGGTAAAGTGGTTGCGGTTCCAGACCTCAACATGCCCCAGGACAAGGTCAACCAGCGTGAATGAGAGCGGCTGTACGGTTTTCTTCATCTGCCACATCTCGGGCTGGGGTACGCGGTCGGGCCAGATTGAGCCGTAGGTGCGGGCTCCCTGTCCATAACTGTAGAATGTGCCCTGGTTCTGCTCCTCCTCAAAGTCAAGCCACAGGGCTGCCTTGGCAGGATCAAAGCTGCCGGGAAGCACTGCATCGGCAAACACGCCTACGTTGTCTATCATGGCGTCGCAGATGTAGGGGTTGGCATCCTGACCGCATGACTGCTCGTCACGTCCTATGCAGAGTGACAGGGGCAGATTGCGGATATTGCCCGATGTGGCCTGTGATGCAACCTGTGCTCCGTCTATGAAAAGCTTCATCTCACTGCCGTCATAGACAGCTGTCACGTTATGCCAACGGTTTTCCCAATCCTCAGGCAGGGGTGCCGACAGGGTCTGACGGCGGCCGTTGTCAATATAGAAGTCAAGACGCTCCGATCCCTGCTGCTTAATGCCGTACTGGTTGCTGCCCTTGCAGATCAGGTAACCGCCGCTGCGGTTGAACAGGCGCGGATAGATATCCAGGGTGAGGGTAAGCTTATTGCCGCTTATCTCCACGTTGTCGGCTCTATAGACCTGAACCCACTGCTCCTGCTTGTGCAGATCAAGTGCCTTACCTGTAGGTCCTTGCTCAAGTGTGGCACGGCCCATGATATGGGCTGGAGTCTTGTATGGCGACTGGTCCTTGAGCAGTCTTACAGGCTCCTCCAGACCAGGGCTTACAAAATCCCACAGGGCACCGCCCATCAGCTTGGGATATGAGTAGATTACGCGCCAGTATTCATCCAGACCACCGCCGCCGTTACCGGCCACAGAGAGATATTCATCCATGAATGAGGGACGCATATCGCGGGTGTCGCGGCCGTAGCGGCGCTCATGCTCCTCGGGCGATGGGTAACGCGGGCCTACAATATCCTCGGCCGGATGAACCGCGGCATTGCCGCCGTACATCCAGTAGCGGGTGGCGTCATATCTCTTTCCTTCTTCTACCACCTCACGGATGTCGTCGCCTTCACCGCTCTCATTGCCGGCACTCCAGAACAGCACGCAGGCATGGTTGCGGTCACGCAGCACCATCTGGCGCACGCGCTCGCGGTACATCTCTATAAACTCCGGCATGTTACTTACATACTCAGTGGCATGAGCCTCATCACCGGTCTCATCGATTATGAACAGACCGTATTCATCGGCCAGGTCAAGATACTCGTTTACCGGAGGATAGTGCGATGTGCGCACACCGTTGAAGTTGAACTGCTTGAGTATCTCCATGTCGCGGCGTATGGTGGCCTCGTCCATAGCGTGCCCCAAAATGGGGTGCTGCATGTGAGAGTTCTGGGCGTTTACCTTGAGCGGCTGGCCGTTCAGATAGAACACACCGTCACGAATCTCGGTCTTCTTGAATCCCATGCGCTTTACTATATGATCCACAGCCTTCCCATCGGGGCCGATGAGGTCCATCGTGAGGTCATAGAGCTCTGGAGTCTCTGAAGTCCATTTCTTGGGAGCCTTGACCTTGGCAGAGAGGTTGATGGTGCTGGTGCCGTCCTTTATGCTGAAAGGGCCGTTCTCCATACCTGCCACCTCACGGCCGTCCTTTGAAACCGTGGCCTTAACCTTGTAGCCGCTGCCCTCAAGTCCGTATGAGCGTACGTCCATAGCCAGTTTGAGGTCCGAATCAACAAAGTCGGGACCGAAATCGGTGGTGACATACCAGTCATAAATCCTGACCTTGGGAGTGGAGTAGATGGTGACATCATCAAATATACCGGCCAGACGCCAGTAGTCCTGTCCCTCCAGATAGTATCCGTCACAGAACTTGAGCACCATCACGGCCAGAGTGTTCCTGCCACTCTTAATATAAGGTGTGATATCGTACTCGCTGGGCTCCTGTGCGCCTTCATTGTAACCCACCTGACGGCCGTTCACCCATACGAACGATCCCGATGCCACCTTTTCAAAACGCAGGAACACCTTATCTCCCTTCCATTCTGACGGAATGGTGAATTCCGTGCGGTAAGCGCCGGTGGGGTTGACATCCATCGGAACATTAGGTACACGGACGGCAAAGGGGTTGGACAGGTTCATACGGTTCTGGGCCATACGTTTCTGCTGCTCCGATGCATCCGGGTCATCCAGGATCTTCTGGTAACGCTCCAGCATGGACAGGGGCTGGCCGTTGGGGAAGGGGGCTGCCACATTGCGGAACATGGCCTGGCCGTAACCCTGCATCTCCCAGTTGGACGGAACCTCTATGGTTCCCCAACTGCGGTCATTGAAAGAGCTCTTATAGAAGTTCTTTGGAACCTCAAGTGGGTTTTCATAAAGGTTGAACTTCCAGGTTCCGTTGAGCGATATGTTACGCTCCGGAATGTGGAATGCGCGTCCCGGCTCCTGATTGAGCCCGAAGACTTCAAGGTTCTCTACATAGTAGGGCAGGTTCTCCATGAACTTGGGATCCTGCTCCTTGGTACCACACGAGTTCAGGGCCAATGCCAGCCCCAACGCAGCAATGCTAAAACTGGAAATGTATCTCATATCAGTAATCAATTATTTCAGGAAACGGATATCAAAAATGCGGGGGGCCTGCTTGCCCTCAACCGAGCGGAAAGTGACGCGTATCTTCTCCTTGCCTAAGTAGAATCCTACCGGTACATCATACTCCTTGCGTACAATCCCGGCCTCACCGTTTGCGGGGAATTCGGTCTCGGTAATGAACGGCATATCCTCGATAAGTATCTCGATGGCACGGTTCTGGTTGTTTTCGGCACCCCAGTAGCCTATGCACAGGCTCAGGTTGGTGTTGCCTTCAGTATAAAGGTCATAGCTGAAAGAACCGCTGCGGCGGATGGTGCGGTAGGGCTTGTTGTCCTGATTGCCGGTCATTGAGTTCTGACTCTGTATCTTGTGGTCAGCCTCAGGCTGCTGCTCACCGGGTACTATTGCATCCACAGTGCGGCGGTCCAGTTCCAGCATTGCAGCCTCATCGGCCTTGATCTTATCGAGCATCTGCTTGTAATCACTCTGGCTGAGTGACAGGAAATATATTGCGTAACGGCTGTCATGCAGGCTGTAGAATGGCTCCAGTTCGACATTGGGGAACCGGCTGCTGTCAAACAGACCTGATGCAGTGTAGTGCAGCGGCTTGCCGGGTACTGGTTTGAGTGCAGCCACCTTCTGGTCAAGCTGGGCGCGTGTACCTATCATGATAGGAGTCTCGGTAACTGGTACTAAAGGTCCGTGTGCTATGTGGCTCCAACGGCCGTCATCAGCCACCAGACCGCTCATACCCTCAGTGCCTGTGCGGGCTGCCATAACAATGGGGCCGTGCTTGACTGCCAGATACTCCGGCTCGTTGTCCAGAGCTTCGATGGTGGTATTCATGGGCAGGCTTATCTCAATAACATCGCCGTTCTTCCACTTGCGTTCTATGGCTACGTATGATGAAGGCTGTGCGCCTGCAGCATACTCCTTACCGTTCACCTTAACGCTATAGCCGCTGGTTGTCCACTCGGGGCAACGTACCATAAGGCGGAACTTGCGGGCCTTCTTGAGGTTGACGGTCAGTTTTGATGACTCGGAGTAGGGGAACTGTGTCTCCTGTGTGATGGTGGCCTTGTTTTCGGTCCAGTTCAGCTTTGATGCTACGAACAGGTTAACCCAGAGAACCTGAGCGTCGTCGTGTGTGTAGATGAACTCACCGTACTTGCCGTGGTTCTCCATTCCGGTACCTACGCAGCACCACATACCCTGGTTTACTGCCGAATAGACGCGGTAGTGAGCCGGACGCATGGGTGTGAAATAGACGTAACCTCCGTGCTCGGGATGCTGGGTGGAGAGGATATGGTTGTACATGGCCTTCTCATAGAAATCGGCATACTCGGCCTTGGGGTCTATTGCAAAGAGGAACTCGGTAAGCTTGAGCATGTTGTTGGTGTTGCAGGACTCCGGTCCCTCACGGTTCTCCACGTAGCTCTTGTAGTCTGTCGCGGCTGGGAAATGCTCGCTGCGGCTGTTACCGCCTATCACTACCGAGCGGTGGTTAGCCACGCGGTCCCAGAAGAACTCGGCAGCCTTGCGGGCGCGGGCATCGTTGTCCAATGCAGCCACGCGGGCGTAACCTACGGCTTTTGGTACTTGTGTGTTGGCGTGCTTGTTGTCCAGGTTGTCGCGGCCGTCGGCCATATTCTCAAAAATGTCCTTGTGGCGGAAACGCTTGGCGGCCTCAATGTATTTGCGGTCACCGGTAATCTGGAAAGCATCGGCAAAAATCTCGTTCATGCCGCCAAACTCGGTGCCGGTCATCTGCTCCATCTGGTTGTCATCCAGATCGGCAAAAATGGTTAGACCCCAGTCACAGAACTTGATGAACATATCTTTGGCCTTCTCAATACCGGCATACTGCCACGCGTCGCGCAGGCCCGCGTACATCTTATGTACATTATACCAGGGCACCCATGCGCCGCGGAACAGACCGAAGTCACCCTTCTTGAGGTTACCCCACAGCTGCTTGCTGTTGGGTACACCACCTATGTAGCCATCACCGTTGGCTATCTGGCAACGCTCCAACTCATCAATCATATAGACCAGGCGGTCATAGCACTCCTTGTTGCCGGTGGCGGCGTAGTGTATGGCCAGGGCCGATACGTAATGTCCGCCCACATGTCCGTCCAGACCGGCCCAGTTGGGGAAATACTCCGCCTTCTTGGGCAGTCCGGCCTCATGGAGGAACGGAGCCAGCAGGCGGTCGGTGTCATACTCCAGCAGGACCTTCACGTTAAGGTCCATGGCATGTTTGAAGGGACCTTCAAGCAGCTCTACCTGATTCAGGTTGAATGTGTTGTGATACAGTTTGTCCTGCGCATGAACAGTCAGGACTGAAAAAAAAAGGCAGAAGGTAAAAGCGGTTTTTTTCATCATAAGACAGTTTGGTTGTAATTTTTTTCAAATATAGTTCAAAAGTTCCATAAATAGGAATTCCTGATACAGTTTGTTTCAACATGTACAGGGACTATGGTTCCCGAAGGCTGTAGTGTGACGTGATATGGTATAAAAAATCCCGGGACTCTTCAGTACCCGGGATTTTGAATATAGGTCGGTTAAATGGATTGTCAGGCTTAGAACATGCCTCCTCCGAAGCCGCCTCCACCGAAGCCGCCCATGCCACCTCCGAAGCCGCCCATGCCTCCTCCGAAGCCGCCCATGCCACGGCCACGCATGCTCTGACGGGCGTTGCGGTCACCGAATACAGAGATACGGTAGGTGAGAGTTGCCATGAAGTAGCTGGTGATGTTCTTGGTCTCGGAATCAGTGATTGTTGTCGTTGACATTGAACGGTTGACAGTACTGCGCTGATGCAGGATATCGTAGGCTGCGAGCTGCAGGCTTGCCTTGTTACCCTTGAGGAATGAGAATGAAACCGAAGCATTCCAGATAAGTTCGTCCCTGTTCATGTCACCGGTATAACCGCGACGGCTGTTCATGTTAAGGTCTGTACCAAGACGCATGTTCCTCCAGGGAATGAATGCCATGACATTGGTTCCGTATGAGTAGTCGTATGTATCCATGTTGTTCTGAGGATCCACATCATTTGTCGAATGCCTGTAATTAAGGCTTCCATTCAATGATACAGTCAGATAATCATCACGGTATTCAGCATTCAGGCTCTCATTTGCACCTGTTGTCCTGGTGGTGCGAAGCACTGCGTCCTGATTCAGTTTGGCTGCGTAGCCTTGCTGCTTGCTATAGTTTCCTGAAGTATTGGAAGAAATAGAATAACGGTCATCGGGGAATGTGTAGTTGTACATTATGCTTGCATTACCATTCCAGTTTGCCCAAAATCCGTCAATATTCTCAGGCATGCTTTTTGTTCCACCATTTTCAAGCTGATAACTTCTGTTTACAATTTGGCGCAGAGTATTGCTTAAGCTTGTATTGATGTTGAAACTACCCATGGTTACCGGATTGTACTTCTGATATCCCAGATTTAACGAGTTGTTGAAGGTAGGCTTCAGCCCCGGGTTACCGCTGGTGATACGCAGCGGGTTGCTGTCATCGGTAATAGGAAGCAACTGTTGCATTGAAGGCTGGCTTGAACGTCCGTTATAACGGATGTTGATCTGCTCCTGACGGGTGACTCTGTAACGGAACTGGACAGTAGGAGTCCAGTTGAACACTGTACGCTCCAGAAGAGTGTCCTTGAGACCCATGCCGGTGTAGTTCATCTTTGAATGCTGTGGCAGGATGGAGAGACCTACAGTAAAGTTGTATGACTGGTCAGTGGCATTCTTGCGGAACTGCAGCTGGATTGTCTGGTCGTAGTTGTAGTAATATGAATTTGTACTCTGGAGTGTGTCCCTGTCGAGGGGATTAATCACATAGCTCCAATCGTTCAGGCCATAATACATATCAGGAACATTGTATGTGGCGCGGTCGCTGTTCTGCTCACTGTAAGAGTACTGATAGCTGAACTGCAGATAGGTTCCTGTTGCAATAGGTTCTGAATAGGTCGTCTGAATATTGAAGCTGTTCCTGTCACTGGGGTTGTTGTTATATCTTCTGATGATATTGTCTGTACGGGTCAATGCCTGGGTTATGGGATTGGCATTGTTGTACATCTGTTCATTACGCTGATAGGATTCGCTTTCAGATTTGCTCAGATTGTATGTACCGCGCACGGATACGTTACGGCCACGGTTTCCGAAACGTCTGACGAACTGAACATTGCCGCTTGCTGATTTACTCTCGCTTATGCTCTTGCTCTTACTGTTCTGTGAATTCCAGATGGACTTGGCATAATAGTCATAAAGAGAGTCCACAAAGTCTGCAACGGGATCAAGACTTCCGGGATCTATGCCGAATTCAGAATACGGGTAACTGGTCCTGTCAAAAATAGTTGTGGAGTCAAGAGGCTCTGACATCAGTTTCCAGGGATCAGTTCTGAATTTTGCAGACTGTTGCTTGTTCCAGCTGTCAGACTTGCTATATGAGACTTGTGGCTGGAAAAGAAGACTGGTATAGTTGTCCTTGTTCCACTCGATTCGCATCTGGCCGCTCAAACTGTTGCTTCCGCTTCCGTTGGCATTCAGCATTCTCTCCCAAGTGTTATTATTAAGGTCTTGGATATTGTTCTTGTTGTCATTAGACTCACTGTCGCTGTGGCTCCAGTTTATGCTTCCACCGACTTCATACTGATAGTTGTCCTGAGATACTTCACGGCCAAGGTTCATGGCGAAGTTGGCACCACCGGAGTAGCTGGTGGTAACACCACCGCCGCCGCCCATGCCTCCGCCGAAGCCACCCATGCCTCCACCGAAGCCGCCAATGCCGCCGCCCATACGCATCATACCCATACCGCCTCCACGCATACCACCGGAAGACTGGTTGGCGGAACCCATGACGGTGAACTGCTTATCCTCATCAAAACGGTTCAGGGATGCGTTCACCTGATAGAGAGAAGCAACGTCAAAGCTCTCCTTCTCAAAGGGGGCGCCGCCACCTACCTGTATATTGCCGAACCAACCCTTGGCCATACCTTTCTGCACCTGGAGGTCAAGGACTGTCTCTTCCTCACCGTCATCGATACCGGTCTGGCGTGCCAGGTCACTCTGCTTGTCGTATGCCTTGACCTTCTCGATCATCTCAGCGGTGAGCTGTGTCAGAGCCACGGATTTGTCATCATTGAAGAACTCCTTACCGTTGACGAGAATCTTGGAAACGGATTTACCGTTCACCGTAATATCACCGTTACTTGTTATCTGTACGCCCGGAAGCTTGCGGATGAGATCCTCAACCGATGAGCCTTCAGGCAGCTTGATTGCAGAACTGTTGAACATCACTGTATCATTGACCATCTGCACCTTGGCTGCCACAGCGTTGATGGCTACAGCCTGCAGGGTGATACCATCGGACCTCATGGTAATCTTACCAAGGTCAGTTGTGGTGGTGCCTGAACGGAGGGTGAAGTTCTTGTCCGTGTCGTTGTAACCGATGAATGTGGCACGTGCCAGATAATTACCGGCTTTCAGACCGCCCAGACGGAAGGAACCGTCCTCCTCAGTGGCGGCACCGTTCACATAGACTGTGTCAGTTCCGGCAATTGAAAATACCTGTATGTTGGCAGGATACAATGGTTCGGCACTGTCAAAATCATAGACAGTGCCTTTAATCTCGAGGTTCTGGGCCATCAGAGATGAGACTGATGCAATCAGAACAGCAATCAAAGTGGAGATTCGTTTCATTTGTTGTTTATATTTGTTGAATTTCGATTCGTTTTGGTTTGCAAAAATACAATTTTACTATATAAGCATTCTGTTTTTGTTAAATGTAAAAAATGTAAATTTTCATTTTTGTTGCTTTTTTGATTCAAACGTGGCCTCATGGTTTAATTTCAAGCATGATTTTTTAATATCTTTGCAGGTGTTGTCAAGTGTTAACAAAAACTGATTATGAAAAGATTTTTCTCTCTTGCTGTATTTTTTTTAATGGTTTCCTCCTTTTTTTTATCATGTAATAATGTTCTCACTGAATCGGTTTTTGAGGAACTTGAAATCAAGGATAAGGAAGGTGGTATCAGAAAGGGTGGGTTGTACCTTCCTTTGGGGTATGATTCCAAGCAGGAATATCCCGTAATTTATATGGCTGACGGACTTATATTTAAGGATAACAGTTATCGCATTATGGTTGATTCTCTCATTATGACCGGTGCAATAAGGCCTGTGGTGATAGCATGCTCTTATGAAAACAAGAAACAGATTCCTGGTTTCACAGTAGCTTACCGCAATGCAGAGTATATTGATGCCCTTTCCAGAAAGGATCCGGTGCTGAAGGCCCTTTTTGATTCCCACATGGATTATTTCATCAACTCCTTCATACCTTATATTGAAAAGATGTGCAATGTAAGCTCAGGGAGGGATGACCGTGTGTTCTATGGAACTTCTAACAGTGCCGATTTCGGGTTGACTCTTAGTATGAGGCATCCGGAACTTATAAGTGAATACTGGTGCTTCTCACCTGTCTTTTCAGATATGGACGGATACGGGATGCTTGGAGAACAGACAGAGTACCGGATTTGCTGGGGAATCAAGGAAGAGGTAGGTATGGAAGATTATTTCCCTTCCCTCATTAAATCCATACGAAAGCGCGGAGGATATGTCAAAGATTGGTCATATGACGGTGGTCATGACCGTGAATGGTGGAAACATTGGTTTGCCGAGGAACTTAAGCGTCGTTTCCCTCTGAATTGAGAACATATGATAAAAAAGGAGTATTGGCCCTTGGTCAATACTCCTTTTTTATGGACTGATGTATTATTTGGCTGGAGTCAGTTTGATAATGCCAACTGAATTTTCAGGTATAGTCATGGTGAATTGCTTCCTGATATTGCCAAGTTCCTTGGTATGAGGAACTACTGCCTCATTGTAGCTCACGGAGTTGCGACCTCGTCCACCGAAACCGCCGAATCCACCCGGACGGCCTCCCTGATTTGCTGTGGGCTGAGCGGGTTCTGCACCGGCAAAAGTGTTCTGGTCACCTTGATTTTTCACCTTGGTGTCATGCGATGAGATGAAATCCACAGTAGCAGTATATGTTTTCCTTTTCTGCCCTTTACCCATGTATATGGTCAGTTCCTTGTCAACGGCCTCAGAGTTCACGAACTTGATGTAGATCTCACCGGTCTCCGTGTCTATCGTGGGAGATGTATAGATGCTCTTGTCTGCTTCGGTGCCGTTCATGACATCGGTCATCGGGAAAGCGCGGTTACCTGCCTCGCTGAAGAGTTTCTGATAATAGTAGTTGGTGGTTCGCCACATACCGCGGTTATCGAACCAGATCAGGTTGGAGTTCCACTTGTTGAAACCTTTCTTGCAGAAGAGCGGTGCGTAGGCTGCCATTACTACCATGTCGGAATTACGTTCCAGGCTGGTCCAGTAGGCGGCTTCTGCCATTGCTGATGCATAGTCGTTGTTGCTGTTGTTGTTGGCGAACTCACCCACGAACACACGGGTAGGACGATTGCGGTCATACGTGAGGCCATCGGCTCCGCGTACCTTGTCGGAATGATAGCGGTCACCGTTGGTATAGAACCACTGGTTGTTGCGGTAGTAATGCTCATCAACAACGGTGTTCTGATACTTGGTGTCAATCTCATGCATGTTGGCGTTGAACTCAGGACCGTCGGCTGCCGAACCTGCAGTAGATACAACGATGATGTCCGGATATTTGGCCTGCACTTCTTTGTAAATAATGTCAAAACGCTCCCAAAATTCCGATCCCTTGTTTTCATTGCCTATTCCCAGGTACTTAAGGTTAAAAGGTTCAGGGTGTCCCATATCGGCACGCAGTTTCCCCCATTTGGTACTTGAACTGCCGTTGCAGAACTCTATGAAGTCAAGGGCGTCATTCACGAAAATATCATGGAAACGTTTGCGGTCAGCCTCGGTTTCAAGTGGAGCAATGTACTGATGTCCTGCAAATTGGCAGGTTACGCCGTTGTTGAGGACTGGCAGAGGGGTGGCACCCAGTGATTCGGCCATAAGCAGATACTCGTAGAAGCCCACATACTGAGAAGTCCAATATCCCCAGTGGTTGCGGAAGCCTATTCTTTCCTCTTCAGGACCCACTGAGTTCTTCCAGAAGGGCTGACCGAAGTAATTGGTACCCTCACTGGCGCATCCGCCGGGGAAGCGCATGAAGGTGGGGTGAAGGTCAGCAAGAGCCTGCATCAGGTCCTTGCGGAAGGGACCGTACTTGCCGTTCTGCCATAGCTGTGACGCTTCCGGCAGCAGGGTTACGTAGTCCAGCCAGAATGTTCCTGGCTTATCGGCAATGATGCTTAGACGGCTGTCAACCGAACGTTCCGCCTTGAGCTGACCGGTGTATTTCTTCCAGTCATTGCCCGGGCGGGAGATAGTGATGGCGTTTGAGTTGGGCTGGCCGTTTGCATCCTCCAGCTGCACTGTAATGGTACCAGAATAGGACTGTCCAGCCAGATAGAGTGTCAGGTCATAGTTTACCCCCTGTTGTGCGGGGATAGATGCCTTTTGTGTATTGTTGGAGTAGTAGTTACCCTGACGCTCGCTGCCGTAGGGGGCAGTCCCGTATCCGTTGGCAGCTATTCCCATTCCCTGACCGGCATCCTGAATGTCAAAACGTACGCTGTACTGGGCATAGCGCAGTTCATCGTCATACCTGTCATCGGGATCGTAGTCATAGTAACGTTTCAGGTTCTTTACCAGAGGCTTGTCAGCTACGGCATGAACCTGACCTGCAGCACCTTCCTTCTTTATTACCGTCCATCCGAAGAACACTGTATCGGAATAGGAGAATTCCTTCTCTTTCAGGTTGCCTGGTGCATCGGGTACGTTATAGGCCTGAAACGAGTGGTTCTGGATGAGCTGGGCGCAGATACCGCCGTCAAGTGACTGGTTTATGTCCTCAAAGAATATACCGGCCAGAGTGGGGCTTATTTCTATGCCTAAGTCCTTCTTCTTGAGATTCAGGGTTACGGAACGCTCCTGTACGGGCTTGAACCCCTGAAGCTGGAGCATTTTCTCGGCCATGCGGTAGCCCATCAGGCGCATTCCCTCTGTACTGAAATGGAACTGGTCACCGGTACTCTCACAGCCTAACGATGATATTACGTAACCGTTCTTCATCGTTTTGGGAAGATTGGCCAGGACCACCTGGTTGAAAGCTGCACAGACACCGCCTTGCTCGGCCTGCTTTAGCTCACCGGCCAGAATAGGTATCTCATCGGGATTCAGGCCAAGGTCGTGACACAGGTCATCATGTATTTTCTTGAGACGGCCGCACCACTGGTCATCATCGGGGTTTGATTCTCCCTGATGAACCAGCATACCCTTGATGACACCGCTTTTCTGGGCTATTCGGGCCATGTCCACTATGCGCTGATAGGGGCTCATGTCATACTCCTTGGCCATATTTACCAACCAGCTGCGGCTTGGATCAGCTGCCTCCATAGCAAGATATTCCTCACATGCGTCCTTGTCCCATAACTCAAGTTTGGCACCGGCTACAGAGACATTAATAACACCTACACGGTATTGGCTTGGTAGTTCCTCAATCATCTTGCGCCCGAAGAAATCAACCGGGCCAAGGTTGTTGCTCTGGCGGCAGATAGGGGGAGTGGCGGTGTACCACTGACCCATCTTACGGTCAAAACGGGGCATATCCACGGCTGCCACAAACTGGAAGCGCGGATCGTTCCAGTCCTTGTCCTGCTCGGCAGGCGTAGCTCCGGCTTCCATATTAGATTGTCCGAAACAGAGATAGATAAAGAAATTGGGGTCTGGTTGCTGAGCCCTCAGCGGCAAGACCGTAATAAAGGCTGCCGCAATAATGAACAGTTTGGTTTTCATAAGATTAAGTATTTGTTTTAATCGCTTTCATTCTTTTTCTCATCCTGTTCCAGTTCCCTGATAGTATTATTCCTTGAGTTCCCGTCATGGAAAAGGAACGATGATGCAAGTACGATAGTCACTATGACCGTGACTACGGCCGAAGTCAGGATAAGTCCTACACCTACCGCAATTCCTATTATGCTGGTGGCGAAAATGCTGGCTGCAGTGGTCAGTCCGGAAACGTCATATTTATTTTTGATGATAAGGCCGGCTCCTATGAAACCGATACCTGTAACAACCTGTGCCGCAATACGCCCGGGATCACCGTTTATCAGGTTGAGGTTGGTCTGGCAGATCCAGATTGAAGCCAGGGTTGCAAGAGTTGAGGCTATGCATATAAGCATGAATGTCCTGACACCTGCCGGATGTTTGTGCAAATAGCGTTCCACTCCGATTACGGCACCGAGAACGGCGCTGACCAGTATTCTTGTTATGGCAATATTCTCAGTAAGCATGCTCAGTTTCCTTATATAATCAGCAAAGATATGTATAATTAGAATATTAATTTTATTTATTTGTATAATTCCGCCGTGATGGATATTGATGTCGAGGTGATGACTGAGCCTTGGTACGCGATATGCCATGACGGTAACTTTTCTTATTACCGTCATGGCATAACGCAACAATTGTCCAAGTCCGGACTGTTACTTCACAGTGAAATCAATGGATTTCAGGTCCTTGTCAAGTGATGAGGGACCATACATGATCTTGTAGCGGCCGGGCATGGCAGCGAGCTCGTCAATCTTTTCATCATAATACTCAAACGCCTTGGGCTCAAGTGTGATCTTTACCTGGGCTGTCTGGCCTGCAGGGATGTTTACACGTTTGAATCCCTTGAGTGACTTGATGGGGGCTGCGGGATTGTCAAGTGACTTGATATAAATCTGTACTACCTCGTCGCCATCCATCTTTCCTGTGTTAGTCACGGGGACGGTGATATCGACGGTTCCTCCGGCTTTGATACTCTCCTTGGAGAGAGTGGCACTGCCGTAACTGAATGTTGTGTAGCTCAGACCGTAGCCGAAAGCATACAGAGGTTCACCCTTGAAGTAACGGTAAGTGAAACCATGGTCCATGTTGTAGTCTTCAACATCGCCGGGCAGCTGGTCTGTGCTCTTGTAGAAGGTCACTGGCAGACGGCCAGCCGGATTGTAGTCACCGAAAAGGACATCGGCCACAGCCAGACCACCGGCTTGACCACCGTACCATGCCTGAAGAAGTGCCTGATACTGGTTCTCCACAGCACCGAATCCAATGGCTGAGCCAGAGCAGTTGACCAGGATAACGGGCTTGCCGGTCTTATACATGGCTTCAAGCAGACGTAACTGAACATTGGGAAGTTCAATCTTAGTGCGGTCGCCGCCTGAGAACCCTTCGTAGTTTACGCGCATCTCCTCACCCTCAAGACGTGCGGAGATACCGGATACCATAATGATAACATCAGCGTCTTTGACTTTCTGAGCCACAGACTCAAATTCGGCGAGCTTACGCTGGCTCAGTTCGAAAGCCAGGTATGCTGAACCGGTCTCACCCTTGGTGAAGTCAATCTGAATGTTGTAAGTCTGACCCTTGACAACCTTGAATGATGGAGTCTGAGCCTGATTTCCACGGCCGAATCCGCCGCGTCCCTGCTGCTGTATGGGCTCTTTCTGCTCGGCAATGACCTTGCCGTTTACGGAGAGTTTCCAGGTATCGTTGCCACGTACGCTGTAACTCAGGTCACCGGTGAAGTCGGCCACATACTTGCCTGTCATACGGGCTGAGAAGTTGTTCATCTCAACACCTTCAGCGAAACGATAGTCACCCATGGTGCGCATGTTAATCTCATCGTAGTACCCTTTGGCTGCAGGAGTGCCGCTCATTCTTGTATTGTTCCAGAATTCCGCATAAATACCCTTGCCGTCATTAAGGTCCTGGATATGATTGACGGTCAGGTAGTCATCGGCCAACTCGCAGGCGCGGTCATAAATGATGGTGGCATTCGGGGCCTTGGCCTTGATGGCCTGAAGGATTGAAATCTGGTTCTCGCGTATAGGGGTACCGTTATAGTTTCCATACTGCATGGATACGTTGTCCGCGTTGGGACCTACTATAGCGATTGTGAGGCCCTGCTTCTTTAAAGGCAGTATGTTACCCTGGTTCTTGAGCAGAACCATTGCCTCGTCGGCAGCTTTGTGTGCCAAAGCTGTATGTGCCGGGCTGCTGATATCATCTGCTCCAAGATCCTTCCACGGATCCATCTCAACGGGATCATGCATACCCAGCTCGAAACGTGAACGGAGGATGCGGCGTAGTGAAACATCCAGGTCAGCCTCGCTGATCTTTCCCTCCTGCATGGCTTGCACCAATGCATTGTAACTGGTTCCACACTCAATGTCAGTACCTGAAAGAACAGCATCTACACTGGCCTCAACAGCATTGGCATGAGTTTCATGTTGGCCGCGGTTGTAGAAGTTGTTGATAGCACCGCAGTCCGAAACGACAAGAGCCTTGTAACCCCACTTGTTGCGCAGGATGTCGGTGAGCAGACGGTCGCTGCCGCAGCAAGGCTCACCCTCATAAGCATTGTATGCGCACATAACTTCCTGAACGCCAGCCTCTGTTACCAATGTCTTGAAAGCGGGTAGGTAAGTTTCCCATAGGTCACGCATGGATACAGCTACATTGAAACGGTGACGATTGGCCTCAAGTCCGCTATGAACGGCGTAATGCTTGGCACATGCATGTGTCTTGTAGTATTTGGGGTTGTCACCCTGCATACCTTTGACAAGGGCGGTTCCCATCTTTCCTGTCAGATACGGGTCCTCCCCGCTGGTCTCTTGACCACGGCCCCAGCGCGGATCACGGAAGATGTTTATGTTAGGACACCAGAACGAGAGCCCCTGATGCCATGCACCACCTGTGGCGCGAGTCTTTCCGAACTGGTTGTGGTCACTTGTGTTCCAGTGCGCACGAGCCTCATCAGATACGACAGTATAGACCTCAAATTGCTGTTCGTCATCGAATGTGGCGGCCAAAGCAATCGCCTGCGGGAATACTGTAGCACCGTTCATGCAAATTCCATGACATGCCTCTGACCACCAGTTGTAAGCTGGAATACCCAGACTGTCAATAGAAATGGAACCGTTCATCATCAGTCCGACTTTCTCCTCCGGGGTGAGCAGTGACAGAAGGTTCTCCACACGTTTTTCAATCTTGAGATTAGGATTCTGGAAGGGATACTCGTATTTTCCTGAGCCTCCCCCACATGCCGCGAGTGACAGTACTACCGACACACCGGCTAACAATAAATTTTTTTTCATAAGATTATGGTTAGTTGTTAGTTGTTAGTTGTTTACTGACGTAAAGATAGAGATAATAACGATTAATTATCCTGTATTCCGTTATTTTTTCATTTTGTATCTATCTGAAGCCTTAATTCCCTGAAAGGTCTAAGCGGATCATTGGTGGTGAGGTTGATTGAGCCCATTGTGGTCTCGTTTGCCTTGGTGGAGTTGGTTATGGTGACCATTACCTTAATTTCCTCTCCCGGTCTGATTTTCTGCCCATTCTTAAGGTTTGTGGTTGTTCCCTCACACGCTTCCACATCGTGGAAAATCAAGTCGGCATTTCCTGTGTTTCCAATCGTTATGTTTTTCTTGAATGTCTTGCCGGGTGCTTTGATTCCAAACTCCACGTAAGACGGTTCAATGCGCATTACCGGCTTGGATTTGTTATCCTTGTCGGAGAACTCCTCCACGCGAAGGGCAGTTATGGCTATTGGCTGCAAGCTCTTCGCACCGTCGGCCACAAGCCACAGGGTATCACGAGCCATTCCGAAATAGTTCTTTCCTTTAGGAATAGTGTATGTTATGCGCAGGCTGGTAACCTCTTGCGGATCAATGGCCTCAGGACATTGAACAGTCATTCCGTAACGGTTTCCGGTGCTCTGTACGGATAGTTTTACCGGCTTGTCGCCCACATTTGCCAGATTGACTACCTTGGTTGTGGTTTCACCTTGAGCCACATATCCAAAATTACAACGCAAAGTGTTTGTTTTGACTGTGCCGGCCAAAAGATGAGGATATATCTGTTCCAATCCCATGGGGATGGGTTTTATATCAGCGAATATCGATAGGCATACATAGTTCTTACGGTCTTTGGTGAGAATTTCCACTTCGCGGAAGATACGACCCTCAGGCTGACGGGAAGGGTTCAGTATGACAGTTATCTCGCCCTCTTCACCTCCTTGTATTGGCTGGGTGGAATAATCAGCGTAAGTACATCCGCAACTCGTGGCAACATTGTCTATCTGTATTGGGGCGTCAGATATGTTTATAAAATGAAAGGTGTGCGACACTGGGCCGTCAGCCTCATCAATTGTTCCAAAATCCCATTCGTAGCTGTCAAACACCATTGCCGATGTCGGCTCGTCCTGCGCCTGCATCACTCCGGTGGTCAGTGCCAGGAATATGGTCAGTATTGCTCCTTTTTTCATATCGAATCAGTAAAATATTTTTTCACTTTTTATTTTGGTGGCCGGTCCGTGTCCGGGATAGACGGTTGTCTCTTCCGGGAGAGTGAGCAGTTTGGTCCTGATGCCTCTCATTAAAGTCTCATGGTTACCGTCAGGGAAATCAGTACGGCCGTAGCTGCCCTGAAAAATTACGTCGCCCGTAAAGACACACTCCTGTTCCTTGTTCAGAAATACAATGCTGCCTGGTGAGTGACCGGGAATGTGTATCACATGGAGTACGGTATGGCCGAATGATATGGTGTCATCCTCGTGAAGGACATTTTCCGGCAGGATGGGATTCACATGTCCTTCATAATTTATACCGAACACAGCAAGCTTTCTGCTCATAGACTCAATCCAGGGTGTGTCCAGATCATTGGCATGGGCCTTTACTTTGTAAGTGTCCTCTACAAAGGTATTTCCGAACACGTGGTCAAAATGCAGATGGGTGTTTAACAATAACTTGACAACCAGTCCGTTTTCACGGATGAATGCGGCAAGCTGCTCCGTTTCGCCAGGATAGAAACATCCCGGATCTATAACAGCTGCCTCACAGGTCTCATCCCAGATGATGTATGTGTTGACCGGGAGGAAATTGAACTCCATGCATTTGACTTGCATCATATTTGTACGTAAACCACTTTCTTGTCCTTGAAATACTCCTCAAAGAAGAAATTTTCTATATTGACGGTTTCGGTCACCTTGCGGAATTGTGCAGTTTCGCCCCTGATGTCACCACCTTTGAGGCAGATTACACCGTTGGGGTAGGCGTTGCGCTGCACCTTGCGTTCAATCATACGGCCAGCAATGGAACAGAGGTCATACAACGGCATTACTCCGCGTGACAGTATGAATTCAAAATGTTCTTTTTCATTCTCGGCCCGCTCGTGGCGGCAAACTACATTCTTGAGTCCGGTCTGAAGTGCTACATCCTGTGCAACACGCACTTTCTTGCCTATGCTGTCTATCAGGGTGAAACTGCATTCGGGAAACAGTATGGCCAGTGGAATGCCAGGGAAACCTCCTCCTGTACCCACATCGGCTATACGTGTACCTGCAACGAACTTAATCACCTTTGCAATGGCAAGTGAGTGCAGGATGTGATGTTCGTAAAGGTTGTCTATGTCCTTGCGGGATATGACGTTTATCTTGCTGTTCCAATCAGTATAGAGGGGGCCCAACATCTCCAACTGAGACAGTTGGGCATTAGTTAACTCAGGGAAATATCTCTTTATAAGCTCCATTACTTAAGATAATAAGTAACCGATGTCACAACCCTTACGTTCTTGATCCATGGGGTGTTGGAATCACGGTCGTTTATGGAGAACTGTCCTTGGGAAGCGTTCTGTATCTTTCCAAGTTTGGAACCGGAGTCATCGGCAAACTTCTGTGCCACCTCACGTGCATTACGCGTGGCCACCTCAACCATCTGCGGCTTGAGCTCATTCAGACCGTTGAAATCATACTGCACCTGATACTCGTAGTCGTTACTGGTTATTGCAATACCTTTCTTGAGCAGTTCTCCTTGTTGGAGGATAAGCTCACGCACCTTATCTACATTGTCGGAACTGACAGTCACCACTTGCTGCATCTGGTAACGGTGTGCAATATATTCGTTTGAGTAACGGTTGGCGTTACGGTCATATACGGTTGGGGCGGTGATGCTTATTTCACTCTCCTTTATGCCGCCCTCCTTGAGGAACCTGACTATCTCCTTGCTCTTACTGTCCATTGAGGAATAAAGTTTAATCAGGTCATTTTCAACGTCCTGAATGACCAGTGGCCAGATTACATGATCGGCCATGACTTCCTGGGTGGCGAGACCTTTTACATTGACCACACGTTTAGTGCCGGTGAACTTACCGACAGCCAGGATGATGCAGACACCAAGTGCCAGCAGACCCCAGAAATTGCTTGAACTCTTCATATTATCGCTTTTTAGTCCTTAACTTTTCTGTAAAGTATCGTTTGCCACCCCCAAAGTTGGCATTTTTTTTGATACACTCTGTAATACAATCCTACAAAAAAACAGCTTCATTCAGTTTTTTGAGTGTAACGGCATCACGGTTTGTTTTTTTGATTATGTTTGCATTTGAACCAATAGTATTGCTAACCTTAAAACAACCAATATGAAAAAACTTATAAAATGGACTTTTGCTGGAATGGCGCTTATGCTGACTGGCATGAATGTATTGGCTCAGCCCCGACACACGTTCTGCAATCCGCTTGATGTGGTGGTAGGAAATGAGCGAGCTATACGTGGCGGTGAGCCGGTTGTTATAATCTTTGAGGACAATTATTTCCTCTTCGTATCCCACAGACGCGGATACTGGTATTCTCCTGATTTCCGCAACTGGACGTATGTGGATGCTCCCGGATATCCGGCTGGCGTGGTTTCGGTAGTTGAGATGGATGGCAAACTGATAGGTTGCTCCATGAACAATCGTAACGTGTATCGTGCTATTGACCCTTACAAAGGTGAGTGGGAAAAGATAGGTGAGTTGTCAAGTGACCGCTATGGTGATGCCAACATGTTTGTGGACGATGACGGTCGTTTGTACATGTACTTCGGATGGTCACAGATAATGCCGTTCCAGGTGGTGGAACTCGACAAGAGTACATTCAAGGAAAAGGGCGAGCCCAAACCGCTGTTTTGGAGCGACATCAAGAATCACGGATTCGAAGTGCGCAAGCCTGAGGATGTTATATATTCCATATTCAATGGCCGCCGTGACTACGGCCCGGAGGAGCTTCCGTGGATAGAAGGTCCGTATATGATTAAGCATAACGGCAAGTACTATCTGCAGTATGCAGCCATCGGCCTTGAGTTTATTTCCTATTCACACGGCGTGTATGTGTCGGACAATCCCATGGGGCCATTCACTTACAGCGAGCATAACCCGCTGACTTTCAAGACCAGCGGATTCCAGGTAGGTGCCGGACACGGCAGTACATTCCATGACAAGAAGGGTAATTTGTGGACTATATGCATGATCCCTGCACAGTACGGTGAAGGCGGACGCGGATCGGAACTGGCAATATATCCGACAGCTGTCGATGCACAGGGCGTTATGTATTCAAATACTGCTCTGGGTGATTATCCACAGTTCTATCCCGAAGAGCGCAAGGTGGGCGGTGTGGATAACTATGTAAACTGGAAACTGCTGTCTGTGAACAAGAAAGCCATCGTTTCATCAACCTTTGAGAATTATGCTCCAAGCCAAGCTCTTGATGAAGACTTCAAAACCTGTTGGGTGGCTGCTACAGGCGATGCAGGTGAGTTCTTTACCGTTGACCTGGGAGCACAGGCATCAATCAACGCCATACAGCTTAACTGGGACCATATAGGTGCACAGCGTGCCGGCGGTATGGGTGGATTCGGTGGCGGTATGATGGGTGGAGCCAGACCACAACAGGCCCAGAGCGAGCAGCTTTACCAGTGTTATGAGGTGTTCGTATCGAATGACAACTCCAACTGGACAAAGGTTATAAGCAAGCCGCAGAATAAGATGGAACTCAAGCATGATTACAACGAGCTTGAGAAACCGGTGAATGCCCGTTATGTGAAGGTTGTAAATGTATCTACGTATGATAATGCAAAATTCTCCATCAAGGACCTGCGCGTTTTCGGAACTACGTCTAAGATGAAGACTCAGAAAGTGAGCAAGTTCATGGCAGTACGTAATCCTGAGGACCGTCGTGAAGCTAATGTGATTTGGGAGCCTGTGGCAGGTGCTGACGGATATGTGATACGTTACGGTATTGAAAAGAACAAGCTCTATAACAGCTATATAGTTTACGGTAAAAACCAGTTATATATGCACAGCATGAATACCAAACCGGAGTATTATTTTGATATTGAGGCATTCTCCAGCGGCCTACCCGTATATAAGGAGAATCCGCTTGAGACCGTCGGTCTGGGTGCAGAGATACAGCTGGCCCAGCGTGGTGGAGGTGGCAATGCCGGTTATGCTCAGGGTGCCGGTACCAGGTACATCATGTTAAAGGAGGGCGTGACCGAGTACTCATTCGGTGAAGTCAGTCCAGGAACGTGGACATTGAGTCATTCATACGGTCCGGTACTGTGGTCCGGCCAGCTTACCGAGAAGGAATTGATTTCCAATGAGACCAATCCCAAACCGACGTTGACAGCCAAGCTTAATCTGCTTGGAGAGGGCACAAAGAACACGGGCTATCTGGAGATGCAGGTTATTCCTGGCAAGGAGAATGGAAAGATTATCGTAGTTCGTAAATAGAGCTATAGACAACATTTTTATAATTTAATAAAATGAAAAAGAGTTTGAAGATTTTGCTGGTTGCAGCAGCGGTGCTGGTTCCGGGATGGAGCATGGCACAGAAGTGGGAAGGTCTGGCTGATACCCCACAGATGGGATGGAACAGTTGGAACAAGTTCGCAGGTAACATTAGTGAAAAACTTATTCGTGAGCAGGCTGATGCTATGGTAGCTGAGGGCCTTGTGGATGCCGGGTATATTTATTTGAATATGGATGACTGTTGGCACGGTGAGCGTGATGCGGACGGTTTCGTGCAACCTAATCCCAACACATTCCCATCAGGGATACTTGCTCTTTCGGATTATGTACATTCCAAGGGCCTCAAGTTAGGTATCTATTCCGATGCTGGCCGAAAGACTTGCGCCGGTAAGACAGGCAGTTTCGGACATGAATACCAGGATGCCATTCAGTATGCCCGCTGGGGAATAGACTATCTCAAGTATGACTGGTGTTCAACCGAAAACATAAATCCGCGCGGAGCATATACTCTGATGCGTGACGCTCTGCGTGCAGCAGGACGTCCTATTTTCTTCAGCATGTGTGAGTGGGGTAGTAACAAACCATGGGAATGGGCTGCAGAGGTCGGTCACTCATGGCGTACTACGGGCGATATCACAGCCAGGTTTGGTGGAACTGCCCGTCAGCGCGGCTGGGGCCAGACTGTCCTTAGCATTATTGACCAGAATGCCCCATTGCGTAAATATGCAGGTCCTGGACACTGGAATGACCCTGATATGCTGGAGGTGGGTAACGGTATGAGCGTTAATGAAGACCGCGCACATTTCAGTATGTGGTGCATGATGGCCGCACCGCTCATTCTGGGCAATGACCTCTCCAAGATGACCGATGATACCCGCGCCATCATTCTTAACAAAAAGGTAATAGCAATAGATCAGGATAAACTTGGTGTTCAGGGACTGCGTTACAAGACCGAGAATGATATTGAGTACTGGTTCAAGCCACTGGAGAACGGTGACTGGGCTTTCTGTCTGCTTAACCGTTCCACAGAGCCTGTGGAGTGCAATATTGACTGGCAGGAGTATAACTTTACGGATGATGAGGTGAGCCATCTCTCCACTTCATTTGATGTCATTACCTATGACATTGAGAACCTTTGGGAAACCAATGCCAAGAAGGCCAAGGTGGGTACCACCAAGAAGGCTCTCAAGGTTACCGTGCCGGGGCACGATGTGGCCATGTATCGCCTTACACCAAATCAAAAAAAGAAGTAAACAGAAAACTTGATTAATTGTTAACATTTTGATTATGAAAAAGTATTTATTATGGGCAATGCTTTTTGCCCTGCCGGTTTTGGTTTCCTGTAACAAAGACAAGGATGATGTAGAAGAGGAAAACTCTCCTGAAATAAGTGTGAACAAACTGGTTGGTACCTGGTACTTTAATCTAAGTACAGAGAGTGAAGTATCCGAGGAGACTGTTATTTTCAGCAGTAACGGAGCGTTTGTAACTGAGGAAACTTTTTTTTATTTTGACCTTGCAACAGGAAAGAAGGAAATCAGTTCCCAATACAAACTCGACGGTACATATGAACTCAAGGGTTCGAACCTTATCACCAATATCACAAACTCCCAGTTCAGGTACATGGAATCGAATAAAATGTCAGATTGGATCAGTGGTGATGAAGGATTGGGACAGGATACTGCAAGTGTCAGTCTGTTGAAAGACGGAGCTGTCATGCTGGTTGAGCATTCCGTTTCATCAGAACCATATAGCATTGATATGCAGGATTATTTTTCTATGTATTTCAAGAAAGGAACTGCACTTCCCGGCAACAATGAGGAATTACAGGGTACATGGTATTGGCATTTTTCAATGGATGGAAAAAGCAGTGAAATCAGAATGGCTGTCAAGTTTGACGGAGACAACATAGATCTTGTTATCCCGGCATGGGGGCAGCGCTATACCGGCAAATATACTTATAAGGATGGTTTTGTGGTAGTAGGTAAGACTACATTCTATACCAGCCGCGATGTGAATGGCGTCAATTTAATTAACATGGAAAAACCCTTTGAGAGTGAATGGCGTATTCCAGGCGATGAAGATAATCAAGGCTATTATCCCAACGGATTGTCACTCCCGTTCATTGTAAATGGTAAAAAGGCATATTCCATCTTTGATGGTCTTTCTCCTGTTTTTACAAAGCAATAATTACAATCTGCTGTATTGCAAAACAAAAAAAGAGGACATACAGTCCTCTTTTTTGTTTAATTCACCATCTTGTAAGGTGAAATGTTATAATCACTTCTTGAAGTCACGTACTGTGTAGTAAACGGGCTTGCGATTGTAATCACGGTCAAACAGCAGCGGGAAGTTATTGGCGCCAAGCCATGAATCGCGGTCACCAAGGTTCCAGAAGGTTACGCAGGAGAAGTTCTTCTTGTACTTACGGATAACTTTGAACAGTTCATCATATTTGGCCATCTGCATCTGGGCGAGAGAGTCTGTGAGAGTCTGCCCTTCGCCACGGTTGAACTGAAGCTGACCTCCAGCCTCGTGATTGATACGTACATCAAACTCAGTTATCTGGATGTCGTCAACCAGTTCAAGGTACATCTGGATAGCCTTTTCAAAGTCCTCGATGGTGGGGTTGTCATATATGTTGTAATGACCTTGCATACCGATACCGGTGATAGGAGCACCCTCAGACTGCAGTTTCTTGACCATGTTGTAGATGTATGTCCTCTTAGAAGGTGTCCATGCGCTGTAATCGTTGTAGAACAGAGTTGCGTTCGGATCTGCCTCATGAGCAAATTCAAAGGCTTTCTTGATGAATTCATCACCACAGAGCTGATAAGCGGTGGACTGACGGAAAGACTGTTCGTAGGAAGCATTCGGGTTGTTTGCGTCACTCATGGCCTCATTCACGACATCCCAGCAATAAACAACGTCTTTATAACGGTTAATTACAGTATGGATATGAGCACGGAGTGAATCGTAGAACTCTTCCTTAGTAGCTTTGGCATACTTGGGAACCTTGGTCATCTGAGGAGCTGCGGCTTGACCCTGCTGGCCCTGAGGACGCTGGCCTCCGAAACCACCGAAACCTCCCTGAGGCATCTGACCTGGCTGACCCTGAGGACGCTGACCCTGGCGCTGGCCCTGGGGAGCACCCTGAGGACGCTGGCCCTGAGGAGCCTGACCGAAACCACCGAAACCACCGAAACCGCCGCGTACAGGCTGTTCTACCCAAATTGTATCACCATTCTCGTCACGCTCTACCACCTGATTACCATTCTCATCATACTTGTTAAACATCCAGTTGGCGAACTGGCTATGCCAAACGAGGCAATGGCCACGCATCTTGATGCCGTTCTTACGGCAGAAATCTGCAATCGCATCGGCCTGTGCAAAGTTCCATACACCAGGCTGAGGATGAATCTCACCGGGTTTCATGCAGTTTTCAGCGGTAACGCTGTTAAACTCCTTAAGGATGATTGATGCCTGAAGAGAATCAGTAACGTTACGCGGGGTAACGGCAACACCAATCTTGAAATAGTTCTTGTAGGCATCCTTCAGACCGGGATCTTTGGGGCCACATGCACTCATCAGTACAATGGACGCAATGAGAGCGATTGTTGAAAGTTTTTTCATTTTAAAAAGAGATTAGTTATTATTGATTCTTTTTTGTGCGCCAAAATTAAGCATTTTTTTAGAATTTGTACTTAACTGCAGTAAACATTACTAATGACGTGAGTTTTTTGTATTAAAACATCACGACGTCATGGTTCATTTTGTGTACTGCCATTTTATTATTTTTTTTGCTTATTTTGGTTTCAGTTTGAAAAATATTAGTTATTTTTGCAGCAAATTCGAAAGAATAATGAGGGGAAAAGTTACATATAACTGTCTTTCAAACCAGATGAATGACAAGCAGAATAATTGGAATCCGAATTATAATCAGGTTCCTGTTTTCCCGTGTTGTTTCACCAGTCGGATAATATGACGGAGATATTGGAAATACTTATTGGATAATTTGAGTGAAGGCTGGTTCAGTTAGAACCGGCCTTCACCCTTTAATAAATGTATTATATGTGTGGAATAGTAGGCTACATCGGTAAACGGCAGGCATGTCCGATACTGCTCAAGGGACTGTCCCGTCTGGAGTACAGGGGCTATGACAGCGCAGGTGTGGCGCTGATAAACGACAACGGCAATCTGGTCATCTACAAGACCAAGGGTAAGGTGGCGGATCTGGAACGGGCCATCGATGGTAAGGATGTAAGCGGCAGCGTGGGCATAGCCCATACCCGCTGGGCAACTCACGGAGAGCCTAATGACATCAATGCGCATCCGCATTTTTCGGAATCGGGCAACCTGGCTCTCATTCACAACGGTATAATAGAGAACTACCGCTCACTCAAGACCGAACTCCAAAACCAGGGCTATCACTTTAAGAGTGAGACCGATACGGAGGTGATAATCCAGCTTATCCAGTACATCATGGACAGCCATTCAATTACGCTTGAAGAGGCTGTGCCGCTGGCTCTTAACAGCGTGATAGGCGCGTATGCCATCGTTATAGTGGATAAGACGCAACCTGACCGTATGATTGCCGCCCGCAAGGGAAGCCCTCTTATAATAGGTGTAGGCGACGACGAGTTCCTGATAGGGTCAGATGCCACTCCTATCATTGAATACACTGACCGCGTGGTCTATCTGGGTGAGGAGCAGATAGCTTTCATAGAACGCGGTAAGGATCTTAAAATAACTGATTTACGCAGTGTGGAGCAGACAACGGTTATTAAGAAACTGGAACTTAACCTTAGCCAGATAGAGAAGGGCGGTTTTGCCCACTTCATGCTTAAGGAGATTCATGAACAGCCGGATACTACGCGTACGGTAATGAACGGCCGTCTGCATCCGGAACTGGGAATTGTAAAACTGTCAGGTGTGATTGACCATAAGGAGCGCCTGCTCAAGGCTCGCCGTATTATAATATGCGCCTGCGGAACATCGTGGCACGCTGCACTGATAGGTAAGTATATGATTGAGGAGCTTACACGCATTCCGGTTGAGGTGGAGTACTCATCGGAGTTCCGTTACCGCAATCCGGTGATCTATCCCGATGATGTGGTGATTGCCATATCGCAGTCGGGTGAGACTGCCGATACTCTTGCCGCTATGCAGCTGGCCAAGGTATCGGGCGCGTTTCTTTTTGGAATATGCAATGTGGTGGGCTCGTCCATTGCACGTGCGGCCGATACGGGCTGTTACACCCATGCAGGCCCAGAGATTGGTGTGGCTTCGACCAAGGCCTTTACCGCTCAGGTTGAGACTCTGCTGCTGCTTGCGCTCAATATAGCGCAGGAGAAAGGTACCGTATCGGATGATTTAAGGAAACGTATCATTGCGGAACTGCCGCGTATTCCCGCCAAGATTGAGAAGATTCTCAAGCATGACAAGCAGATATCGGAACTGGCCAAGACATTCACATACGCGCACAACTTTATCTATCTGGGACGCGGTTACAACTATCCTATAGCTCTGGAGGGTGCGCTCAAGCTCAAGGAGATATCGTACATACATGCCGAGGGCTATCCCGCAGCTGAGATGAAACACGGACCGATTGCGCTGATTGACGATGAGATGCCGGTAGTGGTTATTGCTCCCAAGCGCGGTCATTATGACAAGATACTCAGTAACATTCAGGAGGTCAAGGCGCGTAAGGGCAGGGTGATAAGCATTGTTACTGAGGGCGACAAGGACGTCAGGAGCATATCAGACTACTCGTTTGAGATTCCGGATACCGAGGAGTGTCTGGTTCCGATGCTGTCGGTCATTCCGCTGCAGCTGTTGGCTTATCACATTGCCATTGCCAAGGGACGCGATGTGGACCAGCCTCGTAACCTGGCCAAATCCGTGACAGTAGAATAATTGCTCCCGATATGGAAGAGTTGCATCACGAATGCGGAGTGTTTGGCATTTACGGTGTGGAGAACGCCGCACAGTATGCCTATTATGCATTGCATAGCCTACAGCACCGCGGTCAGCAGGGGTGTGGAATAGTTGCGGCCGATGCCGACGGACAGTTCCATCTGCACAAGGGTGCCGGTCTGGTGATAGAGATTTTCGGTTCCAGGCATCTGGATGAACTGACCGGCAGTATTGCCATAGGACATGTGCGTTATCCCACCACCAATGTGGGTGGACTGGAGAACATACAGCCGTTTACGTTCCATCATTATAGCGGTAATTTTGCCATTGCGCACAACGGGAATATCATCAACTCCCATGAACTGCGTATGTATCTGGAGCGTCGTGGCAGTCTGCTCCAGACCACATCGGACAGTGAACTGTTTGCGCACCTAATCAAGAAAGACCCTTCAGAGGAGAATCGCATAATAAACCTTATCAATGCCCTGAACATGATTGAGGGGGCTTTCTCACTGGTAATTATGACTCCAAACCGAATTTATGCCTGCCGTGACAAGTACGGATTCCATCCGCTTTCTATAGCAAAATTGGGCGAAGGCTATGCGGTGGCCAGCGAGACTTGCGCATTCGATGCAATCGGAGCTGAATTCATACGTGACGTGAATCCAGGTGAGATAATAACGATAGACCATCACGGCATACGCTCAAATGATTATTCCAAGCTCTGCAGTCACCGTATGTGCATTATGGAATATATATACTTTGCGCGTCCGGACAGCGATATAGAGGGTTGTAACGTACACTCGTTCCGTAAATTATCGGGCCGTCTGCTCTATGAGGAACATCCTGTTGATGCCGATATTGTGGTGGGTGTGCCGGATTCAAGCCTGAGCGCCGCCATGGGTTATGCCGAGGCCAGCGGGATTCCATACGAGATGGGCCTGCTCAAGAACAAATATGTGGGGCGTACATTTATCCAGCCTACGCAGGAGATGCGTGATAAGGGCGTCCGTATGAAACTGTCGCCTGTGCGCAGCATAGTGAACGGCAAGCGTGTGATTCTTATTGACGATTCGATTGTTCGCGGCACTACGTCACGCCGTATCGTGGGTTTGCTGCGTGAAGCGGGGGCTAAAGAGGTCCATGTGTGCATTGCCAGCCCCAAATACGCTTTTCCATGCTATTACGGTGTTGATACTGGTACATCGGAGGAGCTTATAGGCTCCAGCCATACAGTAGAGCAGATTCGTGACTACATAGGTGCGGACTCACTGTACTATCTGTCACAGGAATCACTTTATAAGGCATCGGGCAGGGATCTTGGCCGATGCGAACTCTGCACCGCCTGCTTTAACGGCGACTATCCTACGAATCTTTATAATCACAAAAGCTGAATTATGAAAGATACAAAATACATTTTCATTACGGGTGGAGTTGTTTCATCGCTGGGCAAGGGTATTATTGCCGCATCGCTTGCCAAACTGCTTCAGGCCCGAGGCCTCAAGGTTACAATCCAGAAGTTTGACCCTTACATAAACATTGACCCGGGCACTCTGAATCCATACGAGCATGGCGAGTGCTATGTGACCGATGACGGCGCCGAGACGGACCTGGACCTGGGGCATTATGAGCGTTTCCTAGGCGTGCATACATCCAAGGCCAATAACGTAACCACCGGAAAGATTTACAATACCGTGATCACCAAGGAGCGTGAAGGTGCCTATCTGGGCAAGACTGTCCAGATAGTCCCTCATATCACTGATGAAATCAAGCGCCGCATGCTGCTCTTGGGACAGACAGGTGATTTTGATGTGGTGCTTACCGAGATAGGCGGAACGGTGGGTGACATGGAGTCACTACCGTTCATAGAGGCCGTACGCCAGCTGCAGTGGGAACTCCCGGAAGGCTCATGTATGTCAATCCACCTTACACTGGTTCCATATCTGAGCGCTGCCAAGGAGCTTAAGACCAAGCCTACGCAGCACTCCGTCCAGATGCTGCAGCAGGCTGGCGTACAGCCCGATGTGATTATCTGCCGCACGGAGCATCCGCTTACGGAAGAACTGCGCCGCAAGGTGGCTCTGTTCTGCAACGTCAAGCCCGGGCACGTAATCCAGAGCATCGATGCCTGGAGCATTTATCAGGTGCCTCTCAATATGCATAGTGAGCATTTGGATGAACTTGTGGTACGCAAACTTGGAATTGAGAACTTCAACCAGCCGGAACTCTCCGGGCTCAAGGGGTTCCTGGAACGTCTGCACCATCCCGAATGTGAGGTTGATATTGCCCTGGTTGGTAAATACGTATCGCTTCAGGATGCCTACAAGTCAATCCTTGAGGCTCTGGTTCATGCCGGTGCCGCCAACTCCTGTCGGGTTAACTTGCATTCCGTTCAGAGTGAGGATATTACGGTAACAAATGTGGACGATAAGTTAAAGGGTATGAAGGGTATATTGGTTGCTCCGGGATTCGGTTCCCGAGGCTTGGAGGGTAAGATAGAGGCTGTCCGTTATGCGCGTGAGCACAGGATTCCTTTCTTAGGAATCTGCTTAGGCATGCAGATGTGTGTGGTGGAGTTTGCCCGTAATGTGCTTGGCTATGCAGATGCCGCATCGACCGAGGTTGATCCGGAGACAGTACATCCTGTCATTGACATGATGGAGGATCAGAAGAAAACCACCATGAAAGGCGGCACCATGCGCCTTGGCGCATATGACTGCGAGATTTCAAAAGATACTCTTGCCTATAAGATATACGGAAACAAGCTTATCTCGGAGCGTCACCGCCACCGTTACGAGTTCAACGCCAATTATGCCGATGAATTCCGCAAGGCAGGGCTTATAACCTCCGGACGCAATCCGCAGACGGGCCTCACAGAGATTGTTGAGCTTCCGGAATCCGTGCATCCGTTCTTTATTGGGTCACAGTTTCATCCTGAGTACAAATCCACTCCAGAGAATCCTCACCCGTTGTTCAGACACTTCATTGCCGCGGCCAAGGGTTGCTCATAATCGGGAATCTTTGTAATTTTGTAGAGCTGAAAGTTACCTTATTTATAGATGCTTAAGATTCCCACCAGACACTTGATTCTTGTCAATGGCCTTCTATGGGCGGCCATAGGTGTTAAGATTGCACTAACCGGTGTTGGTTGCTACCTGGCTTTGGATAGAATACATTGGTGGTATTTTCTGCTTTCGGCTTTGGTGTTTACCGGATTCTGGTTCATGTTTACGGGGGTTGTACGCAAATATACTGAACGTATCCTGGCCATTCCGGAACCCGAGGCATCCGTCTTAAGGACATTCAGCATAAAAGGATATCTGATCATAGTTTTCATGATTACACTTGGAATCACGCTGAGACGCATCCCGCAGGTACCTGATTCATTCATTGCATGGTTCTATTGCGGTTTAGGGCCTGGACTGTTCTCTGCAGGCGTACGTTTCATTCTTCGCTGGTGGCGGGCGGAGTAGTTATAATTGACATTTTGCTGCCATCTAGAAAAAATTTACGATAAAATGAAATTGTTTCGAATTAAACATTGACATATTGAAATTATTATATATCTTTGCATCGGAATTAGTGAAACAAGATATGGTCAAAGGTTCGGTTTACACCAGTAATCAGCAGAATAACCAGAATCAGAACCAGAATAATCAGGTTCGGATGGTTACTTCTTTTGGCCAGCGGGAAAGCTAATCATTCGGTATTTACAGTAAGAAATCATAATAGACTGGTCTTTCACGGATCAGTCTTTTTTTTTGTGCTGAATGCCGGCAAGCAAATAAAGTTGATTCCCTGAAAGCCATAAAACAATTAAAATTCCAAAAACATTGAAACGATGAAAAAGATTGAAGCAATCATCCGTAAAACACGGTTTGAAGATGTCAAGGAGGCTCTTTTTGAGGCCGACATCAACTGGTTCTCTTATGCAGAGGTACATGCCATCGGACAGGACCGTCAGGACCGTATCTATCGCGGTGTTATGTACAGTACAGACATTATCTCACGCATTGAGATTACAATCATCTGCCGTGACCAGTTTGTACAGCCTGCCATTGATGCCATAATGGGTGCGGCACGTACAGGTCAGGTGGGCGACGGACGCATATTTGTGAGTCCGGTTGATGACACATGGTCAATCCGTACCGGAGAGCATGGTGATACGGTTCTGGCCGACAAGAAGTAAAAACGGTTAAATCATTGAATTATGGAAGACATTATTAAAACAGTAAGTGAGAGTAGCATAAGCGGATTGGATACAGTCTGGGTATTGATAGCAGCAATGTTAGTGTTCTTTATGCAGCCTGGTTTCGCGCTGGTGGAGGCAGGTTTCACACGTTCCAAGAATACGGCTAACATACTGATGAAAAACTTTGTGGATTTTATGGTGGGATCATTCCTTTTCTGGATGATAGGCTTTGGTCTGATGCATGGTGCAAACAACGGGTTCATAGGTGGTCTGCATATGTTTGACTGGTCGTTCATAGGTGACTCAAATGTTCCGGCGGAGTGTACGCTGATATTCCAGACTGTGTTCTGCGCCACTGCCGCCACTATAGTATCGGGCGGTATGGCTGAGAGAACCAAGTTCTCAATGTACATTCTGATATCAATTATTATTTCTGTTTTTATTTATCCCATAGAGGGCCACTGGACATGGGGCGGCGGATGGCTTAATGAGCTTGGTTTCCATGATTTTGCAGGCTCTACAGTGGTTCACACTTGTGGCGGCGTGATAGCCCTGGCCGGTGCCATGGTGCTAGGACCCCGTATCGGGAAGTATTCCAAGACTGGCGAATCCCGTGCCATTCCCGGTCATAACCTGACATTCGGCGCTTTGGGTGTATTCATACTTTGGTTTGGATGGTTTGGTTTCAACCCCGGTTCACAGCTGGCAGCCAGTGGTGCTAAGAACGCAATCGCAATCTCTCACGTAATGTGTACAACCAACATGGCTGCTGCTACAGGTGGTCTTTCGGTGCTGTTCCTGACATGGCTGGTATACGGCAAACCTTCACTCTCACTGGTATGCAACGGTATTCTGGCCGGTCTGGTGGGTATCACAGCGGGTTGTGACCTTGTATCGATAGGCGGGTCGGCAATCATTGGCGCGGTTTGTGGTGTAGCTATGGTGGGCTCAGTTGCTCTTATAGATAAGGTCTGCAGGATTGATGATCCTGTAGGTGCAGTCTCAGTGCACGGGGTAGGCGGCATCCTGGGAACTCTCATGACCGGTATGTTTGCAGTTGACAGTGGCCTTTTCTACGGCGGAGGCTGGCACTTCCTGAGTGTTGAGGCTCTCGGGTCATTGGTTACCATCTGCTGGTCATTCGGCCTTGGTATGCTTACGTTCATAATCCTCAAGAAGGTTCACGGCATCCGCGTGGAGCCCAGAGTAGAGGAGGAGGGCCTGGATATCTACGAGCACGGAGAGACCGCCTACAACATCTGAAAATGATGCAAAAGGGGTCAGGCCCCAATTGTACTTTAATTGAAAGCCGGATCCTGAGAAGAGGGGGTTTGTTCTATCTGTATTTGATTCGTATTTAAAATCTTTACTATGTCCATAATGATTCGAGCGAACTGATTCCCGCTTCTTGTGGTCCGGCTTTCAATTATTCATTAAAACAATAACTAACAAGATTATAACTATGAAAAAGATTCTATCAGTAACATTTACAATGATAGCAGCGGTTGCTCCGCTGCACGCAGAGATTGAAACAACAGCAGGTGTCGATATTGTCAGCCGTTATATCTGGCGCGGATGCTATCTGGGAGAGGCGGCGATACAACCCGCACTTGGCGTCAGTGCAGCAGGATTTGACCTGTCACTCTGGGGCAGCACCGGGATTGTGAACTCCAATGATACCAAAGAACTGGATATAACTCTCAGTTATGGAGTGGCCGGTTTGAGCGTTGGTGTTACCGATTACTGGTTCAATGTGGGACCGGAGCCTTACGGACGTTATTTCAAATATGGAAAAGGAACTACCAACCATGTGTTTGAGGCATTTGTGGGGTATGATTTCGGTTTCGCTTCAATAATCTGGAATACCAACTTTGCCGGCAATGACTTTAAGGCCGATGGAAGCAGTGCTTTCAGCTCCTATTGTGAACTGGCTGCTCCTTTCGGTCTGGGTGGAGCGGAATGGACCGCAGTATTGGGCTTTGTCCCGTTTGAAAGTCCGTTGTACGGAACCGTTGGCTTTGCGGTAACCAATATCTCTCTGACAGGTTCAAAGGAAGTTGGTATAACCGACAGTTGCAGCCTACCGATATCGGCAGGGCTGGCAATAAACCCCTGCACGGAGATGGCTTATCTTACCTTTGGCTTGTCTTTCTGAAAGTTTGTTCGGCAATAACCTCATATAAAGGCGCGACAGGAGAATCAGATTCTGCGCGCCCTTTTGTTTATGGTATTATTTTCCTTAAAAATCGTTCTGATAGGAACGGTAAATAATCGTTCTTACCTTAGCGTCGCAATAATGGGGCCAATATGAAACTGGATGTAGAATCAATGCTGGAGAAACGTTACGGGAAGGGAAAGGTACCGCGGATTATGCTGTGGTATCTAAGACGCCTCTTCCATGAGGATTTCCTGAACCGTTTCTTTGAGAAAGGATACACCGGAACGGAATTCTGCGACAAAGCTATAGATTACCTGGGTATAAAATTACAGGTAGAGGGAGAAATACCCGGTGGCGGACCATACACCTATGTTTCAAATCATCCACTGGGCGGTGCCGACGGGCTTGCGCTTTTATCGGTCATCGGTAAGAAAGGAGATGTGATGCTGCTTGGCAATGATTTCCTGACTAATATAGACGGATTGAGGCCGATGATAGTGCCTGTAAACAAGATTGGCATGCAGAGCCGCACACTCAAACATGGCATTGACAATGCTTACAGCGGGAACACCCATATCCTGGATTTTCCTGCTGGGCAGGTCTCACGCCGGAACCATGGTGTGATTGCAGACCGCCGCTGGAGTAAGACATTCCTGACCAAGAGCATCGAGACACACAGGGATATCATTCCCATTCATTTCTTCGGCACCAATTCCAGGCGGTTCTACAGGATGGGACGAATCCAGCAGATCCTTAAACTGAAGTTTCCGCTGGCAATGATTTTCCTGCCCGATGAACTGTACCGTTCACAAGGAAAGACTTACCGGATAGTCATAGGGCAGCCAATACCATGGAGTTCATTTGGCAGAGACGGAGATATAAAAAGTCAGGTAGAACAAATAAAAAACATAACGTATTCGCTATGAAAAGGATAATTGATCCCGTCAGTACGGAAGTGCTCAAGTCGCAGCTAACCAAAGACAAGTTTTTGCGTACTACCAATCACGGAGGAAACGAGATATATGTGGTGGACAACCACAATGCTCCGGATGTTATCCGCGAGATAGGTCGTCTGCGCGAGGAGGCTTTCCGCGCGGGAGGCGGTGGCACCGGCCGTGAACTTGACATAGACAAGTTTGATACCGATCCCGCTTACGGTTACAAGCAGCTGGTCCTTTGGGATCCGGAGGCTGAACGGATCATTGGCGGATACCGTTATGTGCTCTGTGATGATATAGTCTATGATAAATACGGACAGCCTATACTCACGTCATCGCATATGTTCCGATTCTCAAAGAAGTTCATCAACAGCTATCTGGAGCATACAATTGAACTGGGACGTTCTTTTGTGGCCGTCGATTACCAAAGCTCCAAGGGAGGATCCAAAAGCATATTCGCTCTTGACAACCTGTTTGACGGACTGGGAGCGCTGATGGTGATGTACAAGGGACGCATGAAATACTTCTTCGGCAAGATGACCATCTATCGCCAATATCCCACGCCTGCACGCGAGATGATCCAGGTGTTCCTTAACAAATGGTTCGGAGCTGCCAAGATGCGCAGGGTCAAACTGGTCAAACCGGCCAGGGTAAAACGCCCCATCAAATATATGAAAGTACTTAAGGGACTGACTTTCAAGGAGGATTACCGCAATCTTAAGGCGTTTGTATCGGATTTTGGAGTGAGTATTCCGCCATTGGTAAACTCCTATATGAACCTGTCACCCAAGATGCAGTATTTTGGTACCGGCATAAACGATGAGTTCGGGGATATCTATGATTCAGGAATCCTGATACCTTTCAAGTTCATTGCTGATGACAAGTTGAACCGTCATGTCAAGACGCTCAAGCCCAAACTGCTGATTCCGCTCCGCAATCTGCTACGCAGGAAATATTGAATCATCTTTGAGTCCACTTTAAAGAATCTGAAGGCGTAAAGACATTTTGATTGGTTGTTTGTTTGCTTATTTCGGATGGAATGCTTTAATTTGCCCAAAGAAATATTGTTTCTATTTTATGTTGGGAATTGATAGTAAAGAATTGCCGGTTGTAAAAGGGCGTTATGCTACTAATGCGCGTAAGGCTGTTAAACGTGCGCATACTGGTCAACTGAACGCATCGGACAAGAAAACGATGACCCGTTCAGCAAAGATTTTGGAAGAATTTGTTGTAGTCAAAGAGTAGAAGGCATTGGAAAAGCAAAATCTTAATACCAGAAAACTTACCATTGAGAAAACAAAAGATTCCAGTTTGTTAAGTGATTTCTCGTGTGGAATAGAATCTATAGACGATTTTATTCATAGTGAGTTGCAATCATACGTTGATATGGGCAACTGTCAGTTGTTCTTAGTAAGAGAGAACAGTGTCATTGTGGCTATGTATTGTCTTGACAATCTTAATCTCTATATATCGGAAATGACAAAGAGTAAGATGCGTGAAGGAGCCAAGCCTATGCCTCAAAAGGACCTGGATCCAGATGATTTTTATTGGCTTAAACCGTTTTTTGATTCTGTAGAGATAACGTATCTGGCAGTAGATAAAAGCAAGCAGCATAATCATATAGGTTCATTCATTATAGAATACATCCTTAAGGAGATTGCCGCAGACAATAATAACATTTGCGATTTTGTTGCTGTCAGAGCATTAAAGTGTAATGGTTATTCGGCCATTCCATTTTATAAGAAATGTGGATTTTATGCTGCCGAAGAAGAGCAAGCTGAACGGAATCTTTTCATGTATCGTGTCGTGATACGATAATGGATATTGCATATACATAAATTATAATAACACTGGTTTTTAGAATTCCAAACCAATATGCCAGAGCTTTAACATAATCAACATCTTTATGGCTCTTATATTTTGTTTTTTTATAAGATGCCGCGAAATAGTTATTTATAACATATATCTTTGCATCAATGAACTCTTAAATAGTTAATTATGAAAAGGTGTGTTTTAAGTCTGCTTTTGTTGTTTGCCCTGTTTCTCCTTGAGTCATGTGAATATTGGGGCTCTTTTAGTTTTATAATTGAAAATAAAACAGATAAGGCGGTCAGTTTGAGTTATAGGGAACAGTATCAGAGTTATGAGGACGTATTGCCTACATACGAACATGGTGAAGATTATCAATTGACGATATCCGATAAAAACGTTGTGATTACGATTGAACCTGATGAATCCCGGAATTTTACGTATGATGTGGGAATGGTTGGCTCATCTTTTCCGACAGAAGATGATACACCACGGGCTTATGGCATTTCTCCACTATGGGAACGAATTGAATATATTGTGATTGGGAATGACACCATTTTGAATTCAGAGTACTCCGAGGAAAAATGGATCAGAAAAAAGAACCATTATACTCTTAGATTGTTGCCTGGAATGATACGATAGAGACTCTTTGTGTCTTTTTTGACATTTTGTCAATGCCGATATTAACCGGGACATTGGGATTGGGGCTGTGAGTGTTCAGGGAAAAATAAACCGGCTAGTTAGAGAATTTTTTTTCCTTAGTTGGAGCGTAAGAAATCCATAGGTAAGCGGTCGGGGAAAACCTCCAGAATGTGTTTTGACAAAATGTAAGGCTATTATATATGAAGGTGACAAAATGTAAGCGAAAGAAATTTTTCGCTGATAAAGTGATTTTTTTTGCAAAATGCTTTGGCATGTAAAAAAGAGTGCTTACTTTTGCGCCATAATTAGCAAAAACAGTTATGGCTAAAGTTTTGGCTTACGTTGCCAATAATAATCAGAATAACCAGAATCAGAACCAGAATAATCAGGTTCGGATGGTTACTTCTTTTGGCCAGCGGGAAAGCTAATCATTCAGGGTATTTAAAGGACAAAACATAAAAGACTGGTCAATCTGATCAGTCTTTTTTTTGTTCCAAACGCTTAGACAAAACAGGACAAATAACAAAAACAATAAGTACTATGTGTGGAATAGTTTCAATCTTCAGGATTAAGCAGCAGTCGGAGCAGTTACGTCAGCAGGCTCTTGAGATGAGCCGCAGGATCCGTCATCGTGGTCCGGACTGGAGCGGAATATGGTGCGGAGGCTCTGCTATACTGGCTCATGAGCGCTTGAGTATCGTTGATCCCCAGTCGGGCGGTCAGCCCCTTTTCAGTGAGGACCGTCTGCAGGTGCTGGCCGTTAACGGTGAGATATACAACCATCAGGCTATACGCCGCGAATATGAAGGCCGATACACGTTCAGTACCGGCAGTGACTGCGAGGTTATCCTGGCGCTGTACCGCGATGCTGTACGTGCAGGCGGCAGTCAGGAGGACTTTATCCGCATGCTGGAGCGACTGAACGGCATTTTTGCCTTTGCTCTGTATGATGCAGAGCGTGATGAGTATCTGGTGGCGCGTGACCCGATAGGAGTTATACCTCTTTATATAGGTAAGGATAAGGAGGGACATATCTGTGTGGCCAGTGAGCTCAAGGCGTTGGAGGGAATCTGTACAGAGTATGAGCCGTTCCTTCCGGGACATTTCCTGAGCAGCCGCTCTGGATTGGTGGAGCGCTGGTATACCCGTGACTGGTTCAGGTATGATGCTGTTAAGGATAACAAGGCCGATGTAAAGGAGTTGCACGATGCCCTTGAGGCAGCAGTAAAGCGCCAGCTGATGTGTGACGTGCCTTACGGAGTGCTTCTGTCAGGCGGTCTGGACAGTTCGGTGATATCGGCCATTGCCAAGAAAAACGCCGCCCGCCGTGTTGAGACCGATGATAAGCAGGAGGCATGGTGGCCCCGTCTGCACTCGTTTGCAGTGGGCCTGAAAGGTGCTCCGGATCTGGCCAAGGCACGTGAGGTGGCAGAGCACATAGGAACCGTTCACCATGAAATCAACTACACGGTCCAGGAGGGTTTAGATGCTTTAAGAGACGTGATTTATTTTATTGAAACATACGATGTTACCACGGTGCGTGCCAGCACCCCGATGTACCTTCTTGCACGCGTTATACGCAGCATGGGTATCAAGATGGTACTGAGTGGCGAGGGGGCCGATGAGGTCTTTGGAGGCTACCTCTATTTCCATAAGGCTCCCGATGCGCAAGCATTCCATGAGGAGACCGTACGTAAGATCTCAAAACTTCACCTTTATGACTGCCTGCGTGCCAACAAGTCTCTGGCAGCATGGGGTGTTGAGGGCCGCGTTCCTTTCCTGGACAAGGAGTTTCTGGATGTGGCCATGCGCATGAACCCCGCGGCCAAGATGTGCCCCGGCCATGAGATAGAGAAGCGTGTGGTGCGTGAGGCATTTGCCGATATGCTGCCGGAGAGTGTGGCCTGGCGCCAGAAAGAGCAGTTCAGTGACGGTGTGGGGTACAGTTGGATAGACTCTCTGAAGGAGATAACAGCAGCGGCGGTAACAGACGATCAGATGGCCCATGCGGCAGAGAGATTCCCCATAAACACTCCCATGAACAAGGAGGAGTACTACTACCGCTCAATATTTGAGGAGCATTTTCCAAGCGAGTCTGCAGCGCGTTGCGTACCCAGTGTTCCAAGCGTAGCCTGCTCAACTGCGGAGGCCTTGAAATGGGATGCAAGTTTCAGTAAACTGAACGATCCCAGCGGACGCGCGGTAAAGGGTGTGCATGAAAATGCCTACAAATAAGCGTATAAAGTGACAATAATTATAGATTAAACATATTTTAAGTGTCAATTTGAGAATATAATTAATGTTTTGTGTGCAAAAAGTTGTAATAATACGTAATTTTGCATCGTTTTGTACGCAGACAAATAAAAACACCAAAAACATAAAGCTATGAGTAAACTTAGATTTGATGTGGTGCAGGATGCTTTCAAGAAGAAGGCAGCTGCTGTAGAGACACCGGGAGGCAAGATTTCCGACTATTTCGGAGAGTTGGTATTCAACCGTGACAAGATGCACAAGTATCTTGACGCAAAGACTTTCAATGCTCTGGTGAACTGCATCGACAACGGTGCTCATCTGGACGCTGCCACTGCCGACGGCGTTGCCGCAGGCATGAAGACCTGGGCCCTTGAGCACGGCGTTACACACATTACTCACTGGTTCCAGCCGCTTACCGACGGTACTGCTGAAAAACACGACTCATTCATGGAGTATGACGGCAAGGGCGGAATGATAGAGACTTTCGATGGCAAGGCTCTCGTACAGCAGGAACCAGATGCTTCATCATTCCCAAACGGCGGTATCCGCGCCACATTCGAGGCACGTGGTTATACCGCATGGGATCCTACATCACCTGTATTCATTCAGGACGATACACTCTGCATACCTACCATATTCATATCATATACCGGCGAGGCTCTTGACTACAAGACACCGCTCAAGAAGGCCCTGAAGGCTGTAAACGATGCTGCCCTGCCTATATGCCGTATGTTTGACCCCAATGTAAACAAGGTAATCTCTTACCTGGGTTGGGAGCAGGAGTATTTTCTGGTAGATGAAGACCTTTACGCAGCCCGCCCGGACCTGATGCTTACAGGCCGTACCCTGATGGGTCATGCTTCCAGCAAGAACCAGCAGCTGGATGACCACTATTTTGGTGCCATTCCTTCACGTGTAGCGGCATTCATGCGCGACATTGAGATTGCCGGTTACAAACTGGGTATTCCGCTTAAGACACGTCATAACGAGGTGGCACCCAACCAGTTTGAGCTGGCTCCCATCTACGGTGAGACCAACCTTGCTAACGACCAGAACCAGCAGATGATGAACACTATGAACTACATTGCCCGCAAGCACGGATTCGTGGTGCTGTTCCACGAGAAGCCGTTTGACGGCATCAACGGTTCCGGTAAGCATAACAACTGGTCACTCGGTACCGATACCGGTACACTGCTGCTTGCTCCCGGTAAGGATGCTATGGGCAACCTGCAGTTCGTTACATTCTTTGTAAACGTACTGGCTGCCGTTCAGAAGCACAATGATCTGCTCAAGGCATCAATAGCAACCGCAACCAATGCACACCGTCTGGGCGCCAACGAGGCACCTCCCGCAATTGTATCGGCTTTCCTGGGCCGTACCATGACAGCCGTACTCAAGAAACTGCTTGAGGTTCCGTCAGATACTCCCATAGAGATTGCCGGAAAGAAGGGCAAGTCACTGGGCCTGGTTGAGATACCTGAGATATTCGTGGATAACACCGACCGCAACCGTACATCACCGTTCGCGTTTACCGGTAACCGTTTTGAGTTCCGCGCCGTAGGTTCAAGCGCCAACTGCGCAGGTGCCATGACAACCCTTAATGCAGCCGTTGCCGAGCAGCTGATAGCATTCAAGAAAGATGTGGATAAGGCAATGAAGGCCGGCAAGCCCATGAACATAGCTTTCATGGATACCCTTAAGCCTATCATCAAGAGCATAATCGATGTGGTTTGCTTTGACGGTAACGGTTATACCGATGAGTGGAAGGCTGAGGCCAAGAAACGCGGTCTGGATGTGGAGACCAACGTTCCCAAGATGTTCAAGTCATTCACCACTCCCAAGGCTATCGAGCTCTTTACCAAACTGGGCGTTTACAGCGAGAAGGAGCTTGAGGCCCGCAACGAGGTCAAGTGGGAGACATATACCAAGAAGGTTCAGATTGAGGGCCGTGTGATAGGCCGTATGGCAATCAACCATATCATCCCTGCAGCGCTTGCTTATCAGACCAAACTGCTCAAGAACATCACCGCCATGAAGGAGGTGTTTGCCGACAACTACTCGGCTATGGCAGGCGTAAGCATGGGCCTGGTTACCAGCATATCGGAACTTGTTACCGATCTGCGTCAGCAGGTTGATGCAATGGTAGAGGCACGTAAGAAAGCCAATCATATTGAGGATGAGTACGAGAAGGCTTTGGCTTACCACGAGATTGCAGAGAGTCTGTTCCCGCTCCGCAAGACCATCGATAAACTTGAGGAGATTGTGGACAACGATATGTGGCCGTTGCCCAAGTATCGTGAGCTTCTGTTTATCAACTGATGGAGCAGCGAGAGGAGAGACTGAGCTTGCTTAGTCTCTCCCGAGTCGCGACAGAAGTCAACGGCGAAGCCGTTAATTAAAGATTGATTATAGAACCTTACTATATTTATCCTATGATAAAGACACGTGGATTATACGATCCTCAGAACGAGCATGATGCCTGCGGAATAGGCATGATGGTCAATCTGAAGGGAAACAAGACGCACCAGCTGGTGGATGAAGCCCTGACGCTGCTTGAGAATATGAAGCACCGCGGCGCCGAGGCAGCCGACAATAAATCAGGTGACGGAGCCGGAATCACGGTCCAGATACCTCATGAGTTCATTCTGCTTCAGGGTATTCCCGTTCCGGAGCGTCTTCACTATGGTACAGGACTGGTTTTCCTGCCGCAGGAAAAGTCAAAACAGGAACAGTATCTTGACATTATCCGGGAAGAGACTGCCAAGATGGGTCTGGAACTGTCAAACGTGCGTCAGGTTCCGGTAAACAGCAATATCCTGGGTGAGGCAGCAAGAGCAACCGAGCCCTGCACAGTGCAGATATTCGTGACCGGTGCCACCCAGACTGAAGGTCTTGACACACTTCTCTACAAGATCCGCAAGCATACCGAACAGCGAATCAGTGACCGCGATTTCTACATAGTGTCACTGTCAAGCCGCATCATGGTATATAAAGGTATGCTCACATCGACCCAGCTCCGTGAGTACTATCCGGACCTGAGCAGTCCCAACTTTACCAGCGGTCTTGCAATGGTGCATTCCAGATTCAGCACCAACACATTCCCTACATGGTCATTGGCCCAGCCTTTCAGAATGCTGGCTCACAACGGTGAAATCAACACCATTCGCGGCAACCGCGGCTGGATGGAGGCCCGTGAGAGCGTGCTCTCATCAGAGGCATTGGGCAGTGTATCGGACATTCATCCTATCGTACAGCCCGATATGAGCGACAGTGCGTCGTTTGACAATGCACTTGAGTTCTTTGTGCGTTCAGGAATGTCTCTGCCTCACGCAATGGCCATGATGATCCCTGAGTCTTTCAATGAGAAAAACCCCATAAGCGATAAGCTCAAGGCTTTCTATGAGTATCATTCAATACTTATGGAGCCGTGGGACGGACCCGCCGCCATGCTCTTTACCGATGGCCGTTACGCCGGAGGTATGCTTGACCGCAACGGTCTGCGTCCGTCACGCTATCTTATCACATCTGATGGTATGCTCATCATGGCATCCGAGGCCGGTTGCATCCATGTGGATGCCGCCACCATCACGGAGAAAGGCAAGCTTCAGCCCGGTAAGATACTGCTTATAGATACCGATAACGGACAGATATTCCGCAACGATGAGGTTAAGGACAAACTGGCAAGCCAGTTCAACTACGGCGAGTGGCTCAGCGCAGGCCGTGTGGAGCTTGGCAAGCTCAAGAGCGGACGTAAGGCCCCCAATGACGTAAAGGACTATGCACGCCGTCTGCGCGCATTTGACTATACCCGCGAGGATATTGACCGTGTGATTGTTCCCATGTGCCAGACGGCTCAGGAGCCTCTCTCATCAATGGGTAACGACACCCAGCTGGCAGCCCTGTCGGAGCGTCCCCAGTTGCTGTTCAACTATTTCCGTCAGCAGTTTGCGCAGGTTACCAACCCGCCTATCGATCCCATCCGTGAGGAACTTGTAATGTCGCTTACCGAGTATATCGGTGCAGTAGGCATGAATATCCTTACTCCCAGCGAGGGTCACTGCAAGATGGTCCGTCTGCCGCAGCCGGTACTCACCAACACTGAACTTGATACCCTGTGCAACATACGTTACAAGGGATTCAACACCGAGGTCCTGCCCATACTGTTTGAGAAATCAAAGGGTGTCAAGGGTATGTCCGATGCCATAGAGAACCTATGTAAGGAGGCGGAGAAATCGGTCGATGCAGGTATCAACTACATCATTCTGAGCGACCGCGGCATAGATGATACTCATGCAGCCATTCCTTCACTGCTGGCAGTAAGCGCCATACACCATTATCTGGTATCTATCCAGAAACGTGTACAGACCGCCCTGATTGTTGAGAGCGGCGAGATCCGTGAGGTTATGCATGTGGCTCTGCTCATGGGCTACGGTGCAAGTGCCGTCAACCCGTATATGGCATTTGCAGTCATCGATGATCTGGTCAAAAAGGGTGAGATACAGCTTGACTATGAGACCGCACAGCACAACTATATCAAGGCAGTTGACAAGGGTCTCAAGAAGATACTCAGTAAGATGGGTATCAGCACTATACGTTCATACCGCGGTGCCAAGATATTCGAGTCTATAGGTATAAGCCAGGAGGTTCTCTCCAAGTATTTCGGAACCTCTTCATCCACAATCGGAGGCGTATCTTTTGACAGGATCTGCAAGGATGCCTTAAGCATGCAGCAGCAGGGATTCGGCCAGGCCGAGCCCGACGGCGTGCTTCCGTTCATCGGCCAGTACGCATTCCGCAAGGACGGCATACGTCATGCGTGGACACCCGAGGCCATCTCAACATTGCAACTGGCTACCCGCCTGGGCAGCTACAAGAAATTCCAGGAGTTCTGCTCCATAGTAGATGACCGCCCGGAGCCGCTGTTCCTGCGCAACTTCTTCAAGTTCAGGAGCAACCCGATATCCATTGATGAGGTTGAGCCTGCCGGGAACATCGTGAAGCGCTTTATAGGTGCAGCCATGTCGTTCGGTGCCATCAGCAAGGAAGCTCATGAGGCCATTGCCATTGCCCTGAATACGCTCGATTCACGCAGCAATACCGGTGAGGGCGGTGAGGACAGCAGCCGTTTCCACGAGTGTGTGGATGGCATATCGCTGAGCAGCCGTATCAAGCAGGTGGCATCGGGCCGATTCGGTGTCACTACCGAGTATCTGGTCAACGCACAGGAAATCCAGATCAAGGTTGCCCAGGGCGCAAAACCTGGAGAGGGCGGTCAGCTTCCGGGATTCAAGGTGAACGAGATCATTGCCCGCACACGTAACTCAATTCCCGGAATATCACTCATATCACCTCCGCCTCATCATGACATCTACTCGATTGAGGACCTGGCACAGCTCATCTATGACCTGCGTAACGTCAACCCCAAGGCCAAGATCAGCGTCAAGCTGGTGGCCGAGAGCGGAGTAGGTACCATTGCAGCCGGTGTGGCCAAGGCCAAGGCAGACCTGGTGGTAATATCAGGAGCCGAGGGCGGTACAGGTGCATCACCCGCATCATCAATCCGTTATGCCGGTATCTCACCAGAGATTGGTCTGGCCGAGACACAGCAGACTCTGGTTCTGAACGGTCTGCGTGGTGAGATAGAGGTCCAGGTGGACGGTCAGTTGAAGACCCCGCGTGACGTGATATCGATGGCTCTGCTGGGTGCCGGTGAGTTCGGATTCGGTACAGGTCAGCTGATAGTTCTGGGATGCCTGCTTATGCGTAAGTGCCATACCAATGCCTGCCCCGTAGGTGTTGCCACACAGGATCCGGCATTGAGGGCCAAGTTCCGCGGACATAGCCAGTACCTTATCAACTACTATATGTTTATGGCTCAGGGCGTAAGGGAGTTGCTGGCCGATATGGGATTCCGCCGTTTTGAGGATATCATAGGCCGTACGGATCTTATAGAGATTGATACCGCCAAGTTTACCGAAAAGACCAAGGGTCTTGATTTCAGTCGTATGCTTACCAGGATAGATGGGGACCTTTACAAGATTAAGGATCAGATACATGACTTGAGTCAGGTACTTGACCAGAAGATTATTAAGGAGTCGGCCCAAGCTATTGAGAAGGGTGCCAAAGTTGAACTCTCATACGATATAATAAACACGGACCGTTCGGCAGGTGCCATGCTCTCCGGTGTTATTGCTGCCAGGTATGGTCATGACGGACTGGCAGATGACACCATCAATGTTGAGTTCAGGGGATCGGCCGGACAGAGTTTCGGAGCATTCCTTATGAAAGGTGTAAGCTTCAGGCTGGTAGGCGAGGCCAACGACTATGTAGGCAAGGGCCTCTCCGGTGGCCGCATAGCTATATGTCCGCCTGCTGGTACACAGTACGAGCCGTCGGAGAACATCATAGCCGGCAACACCATCCTGTACGGTGCCACCAGCGGTGAGATATTCATAAACGGCCGCGTAGGCGAGCGCTTTGCTGTACGTAACTCAGGTGCCACGGCTGTCGTGGAGGGCGCAGGAGACCACTGCTGCGAGTATATGACAGGCGGCCGCGTGGTTGTGCTTGGTACAACAGGCAGGAACTTTGCAGCCGGTATGTCGGGCGGTCTGGCATACGTGTGGGACAGGAACCACAACTTTGACTACTACTGCAACATGGATATGATTGAGCTTGACCTGATTGAGGACAAGGCCGGTCGTGACGAGTTGCACAGCCTGATAGAGAAACACTACAATTATACCGGTTCTCCGCTGGCTAAGCGCATGCTTGATGACTGGGAGCACTATGTGGGTGAATTCATCCAGGTGACACCTATCGAGTACCGCCGCATCCTGCAGGAGGAGAGGATGAAAGCGCTGCAGCAGAAGATTGACAATGTTCAGCGTGATTATTAAATCTTAAAAGTGACACTACTATGGGAAATCCAAGAGCTTTCCTGACCGTGCCAAGACAGGAAGCCGGTCATAGGCCGATACATGAGAGAATAGCTGATTTCAGTGAGGTGGAGCAGACCCTGAACGACAGCAGCCGCCAGCAGCAGGCTTCACGCTGCATGGACTGCGGCGTGCCTTTCTGCCACTGGGCATGTCCGTTAGGCAACAAGCAGCCGGAATGGCAGGATGCAGTATATAAAGGCAAGTGGGAACTTGCATATAAGCTGCTTTCGGCCACAAATGACTTCCCGGAGTTTACGGGCCGTATCTGCCCCGCACTCTGCGAGAAGAGTTGCGCCCTGAACCTGTGCATCGATGCTCCCGTAACCATCCGCGAGAACGAGTGCTCGATAATTGAACACGCTTTCCGTGAGGGTTACATCCAGCCCAAGACATACCGGCGTAACGGTAAGAAGGTTGCCATAATAGGTGCAGGTCCTGCAGGACTGAGTGCATCTGTACGCCTTAACGCACTGGGTTATGAGGTGACTCTGTTTGACAAGATGCCGTCAGCCGGTGGTCTGGTACGTTACGGAATACCCAACTTCAAGCTGGACAAGTACGTGATTGACCGCCGTATGGAGATTATGGAGCAGGAGGGTATCAAGTTCAAGTTCAACACCATGGTTGATCTGAATGACCTGCCTAAGGGATTTGATGCATATATTATATCAAACGGTACTCCTACCGCACGTGACCTGAAGATTCCCGGACGTGAACTCAAGGGCGTATATTTTGCTCTGCAGATGCTTACACAGCAGAACTTGCGTCTGGCAGGTAAGGAGTTCAGTCCGGAGGAGACCGTATCGGCCAAGGGTAAGAAGGTGCTGGTGATAGGTGGTGGTGATACCGGCAGCGACTGCATAGGAACATGCCATCGTCAGGGTGCCGTAAGCGTTACCCAGATTGAGATAATGCCCAAGCCTCCTGTAGGTTACAATCCTGCCACGCCCTGGCCGCAGTGGCCCAACATACTCAAGACCACAACCAGCCATGAAGAGGGTTGCGAGCGCCGCTGGTGCCTTACATCAAACAAGTTCATAGATGACGGCAAGGGCAATCTTAAGGGCGTTGAGGTGGAGACCGTGGAGTGGGTACCGGATCCAAACGGTGGCCGCCCACAGATGAAGCTGACCGGCAACAAGGAGATAATAGAGTGCGATATGGTGCTTTTAGCTATGGGATTCCTCAAGCCCGAGCACCCCCAGTACGCCCCGAATGTGTTCCTGGCAGGTGACGCCAAGAACGGAGCCAGCCTTGTGGTACGCGCTCTTGCAAGCGGCCGTGAAGTAGCAACACAAGTTGACGCATACCTTAAGGACAAGTAATATGGGCGTAATCCGTTTCACCAAGATGCAGGGACTGGGCAATGACTACATCTACGTCAATGCCATGGAGTGTCCCATAGCCAATCCCGAGCAGTTCTCCGTACGCTGGAGTGACCGCCGCAAGGGAATAGGCTCTGACGGGCTTATCATGATTGGCCAGTCAGCCATTGCCGATTTCAGCATGAGGATATTCAATGCCGACGGCTCTGAGGCACGCATGTGCGGAAACGGAGCGCGTTGTGTCGGTAAGTATCTGCATGATAATGGATTAACCAATAAGACCGAAATAAGGCTTGAGACCCTTTCAGGCATCAAGATACTCAAACTGCATCTTGGCCAGGACGGCATGGTGGATACCGTTACGGTTAATATGGGACAAGGTCTGCCGCTCAAGGTAAATCATGGCTCCGGCACATTGGTAGGTGAAATACTAAACGTAGGTGAAGGAGCTACCGTATGTACTGCCATTGACATGGGCAACCCGCATTTAGTTATGTTTGTAAAGGATGCAGAGAAGGCTCGTGTCGATGAGGTAGGGCCGTTTATGGAGCATCACAATATGTTCCCGGACCGCGCCAACATAGAGTTTGCCCAGGTGATTGACCGCAAGCATATACGTATGCGAGTATGGGAACGCGGCAGCGGAATAACCTTTGCCTGCGGCACAGGAGCGTGCGCAACGGCAGTGGCATCGGCCATGCAGGGATATACCGATCCCGACGGCTGTGATGTGATAATGGACGGCGGTACGCTTACGGTCCAATGGGACCCTGAAACAAAGGAGGTTCTGATGACCGGTGCTGCAGAGTTTGTGTTTGAAGGTACTGTAACAGAATAAGATACATGATAAAAGCTAATCTGAATTTTTCAAAACTGCCTGAGAGATACCTCTTTCTTGACATAGCCAAGAGGGTAGCGGCTTACAGTGAGAAACACCCCGATGCAGATATCATCCGCATGGGTATAGGTGACGTAACCAAGCCGCTGGCTCCTGCCGTGATAGAGGCTATGCACAAGGCTGTCGATGACTGCGCAGCATCTGACACTTTCCACGGTTATGGTCCCGAGCGAGGCTACCAATGGCTGCGCGAAGCCATAGTAAAAGGTGATTACGAGCCTCTTGGCGTTCAATTATCGGCCGAAGACATATTTGTAAATGACGGAGCCAAAAGTGATACCGGCAACATAGGCGATATCCTGTCACCAGGCTCGCTGGTGGGTATTACCGATCCCGTATATCCCGTATATGTTGATACCAATCTTATGCGCGGAAACGTGATAAAGTACATAACATGCAATGCCGCCAACGGATTCACAGGAGATATACCTAAGGAGAAACTGGATGTAATCTATCTCTGCTACCCCAACAACCCCACAGGTGCAGTAATAACCAGAGCCAAGCTCAAACAGTGGGTTGATTACGCTCTTGAAGCCGGTGCGCTCATCATGTACGACTCAGCCTACGAGGCATTCATACGCGACCCCGAGATACCGCATTCCATCTACGAGATAGAGGGAGCCAGAAACTGCGCCATAGAGTTTCGCAGCTTCAGCAAGACCGCCGGTTTTACTGGAATAAGATGCGGTTACACTGTTATCCCACAAGAACTTATGGTGGCTGACGAAAATGGTCACAAGGTAAGCTTGAACGCCATCTGGGAGCGCCGTCAAAGTTGCAAGTTTAACGGAGCCTCCTATATCTCCCAGCGAGGGGCCTTGGCCGTCTATTCAGACCAAGGCCGGGCCCAGATAAAGGCAACCATAGACTACTATCTTGAAACCGCCCGAATAATCCGCGAGAGCATGCAGGAGATAGGATTAAATCCACAGGGAGGTGAGAATGCCCCATATATTTGGGCGCAGACACCTAGTGGTATGGATTCATGGGAGTTCTTTGATATCCTGTTGGAGAAAGCGCAGGTGGTGGTAACGCCCGGAAGCGGTTTTGGTCCCGCTGGTCAGGGATATTTTAGAATTACCTCTTTTGCCGACCGCCAACGAACCATAGAAGCAATGCAAAGAATAAAAAACATGATAAAGCCTGCATAAAAATTTATATTGTGGTCTCAAGACCCGTCGCCACCCTCGGCGCGTCAGAGGGAGGGGCCCCTGCCGAAGGCTTTTTGCGATAGCAAAAATAAAAAAGGTCTTCCCATTGGCTGGAAGACAATGGGATAGGCCCGAAGGGCCGTAGGTTGGGAGACCCCTATATATGTTCTTATCTGATAAAACTAAAAAAATGGAGAGAGAAGCCGTACTAATATTAGAAGACGGAACAAGGTACAAAGGCCGCTCATTCGGATACGAGAAGTCAGTATCGGGAGAACTGGTCTTCTACACAGCCATGACCGGATATCCGGAGAGTCTGAGCGACCCCTCATACAAAGGCCAGATCCTAGTCCCCACATTCCCCCTGATAGGAAACTACGGAGTGCCGGGAGACGAGACAGTAAACGGAATATCAAAGTTCTATGAGTCGGACAGAATCCAGTGTTCGGCTCTTGTCATATCTCAGTACTCGGCCGAATACAGCCACTGGGACTCGGAGAAAAGCCTTGGCGAGTGGCTCAAGAAATGGCAGATACCAGGCATCTACGGAATAGATACCCGTGCGCTGACCAAGCGTCTGAGAGAGAAAGGAGCCATGCTGGGCAAGATAGTGTTTGGCGAAGAGGATATACCCTTTTATGACCCAAACAAGGACAATCTGGTAGCCCAGGTGTCATGCCCCGAGATCAAACAATACGGGAACGGCCGTTACAAGGTCCTGATGGTGGATTGCGGAATGAAGAACAACATCCTGCGTTGCCTGCTCCAGTATGACGTAACAATCAAACGCGTGCCATGGAACTACGATTTCAGCCATGAGGATTATGACGGCCTCTTTATATCAAACGGCCCCGGTGACCCCGCAATGTGTACGGATACCATAGAGCATATACGCAAGGCACTGTCGGATGACCGTCCCATAATGGGAATCTGCCTTGGCAACCAGCTGCTGGCACTAGCCGCAGGAGCCAAGACGTATAAGTTGAAATACGGACACCGCGGACACAACCAGACCGTACGTATTCCCGGCACCCATAAGTGCTTTGTGACATCACAGAACCATGGTTTCGCCATAGATGACAGCACGCTGCCTGCCGACTGGGAACGTATGTTCGAGAATCTGAACGACGGAACGAACGAGGGCATAAAGCACAAGACTAAGCCCTTCTTCTCAACCCAGTTCCATCCCGAGGCATCGAGCGGACCTACCGATACAGGCAATCTGTTCGGCATGTTTGTGGATAATATAAGGAAGTACCGTAAAGAATGAATGATGCTATGGAAGATGTAAAGAGAGTACTTGTGCTCGGATCAGGGGCACTCAAGATAGGTCAGTCAGGTGAGTTTGACTACTCAGGATCGCAGGCACTCAAGGCCCTGCGTGAGGACGGCAAGTTCACCATACTTATAAACCCCAATGTGGCAACGGTCCAGACATCCGAGGGTGTGGCCGATGCCATCTATTACCTGCCCATCACACCCGCATTTGTGGAGAAGGTAATCCAAAAGGAGCACCCCGACGGCATTATGCTTGCATTCGGTGGCCAGACCGCCCTGAACTGCGGTGTTGAACTATACAAGAGCGGAATACTGGAGAAATACGGCATCAAGGTATTAGGCACTCCGGTTCAGGCCATAATCAATACCGAGGACCGTGAGCTGTTTGCTGATATGATGCGTTCCATAGGTGTAAAGACACCGCGCAGCGAGGCTGTAAACAATATGGAGGAGGCTCTTAAGGTAGTAAAGGAGATAGGTTATCCGGTTATAGTACGTGCAGCCTATACGCTGGGCGGTCTTGGCTCAGGTTTCTGCTCAAATGATGAGGAACTCAAGAAAGTGGCCGCATCGGCATTCTCATATTCTCCGCAGATACTGGTAGAGGAGTCACTCAAGGGCTGGAAGGAGATAGAGTATGAGGTGGTGCGTGACCGTTATGACAATTGCATCACCGTGTGCAACATGGAGAACTTTGACCCCCTGGGCATCCACACCGGTGAGAGCGTGGTTGTGGCTCCGTCACAGACCCTAAGTGACCATGAGTATCATAAACTGCGTCGCATAGCAATCGATATTATCCGCCACGTGGGTATAGTGGGAGAGTGCAACGTACAGTACGCCCTGGACCCCAATTCCGATGATTACCGTGTGATCGAGGTCAATGCCCGCCTTAGCCGCTCATCGGCCTTAGCATCAAAGGCTACCGGTTATCCACTGGCGTTTGTGGCCGCCAAAATGGGCCTGGGCTACGGTCTGGATGAGATTCCCAACTCCGTGACCAAGGTTACATCGGCCTGCTTTGAGCCCGCCCTGGACTACGTGGTGTGCAAGATACCGCGTTGGGACCTGGGTAAGTTTGAGGGCGTTTCACGTCTTATTGGCTCCAGCATGAAGTCAGTGGGTGAGATAATGTCCATAGGCCGTACCTTTGAGGAGGCTATCCAAAAGGGCATGCGTATGATTGGACAGGGACTGCACGGATTTGTTTGCAACAACGTGCGTATGCCCGATATCGAGACCGAGCTGCTGAATCCAACCGACCGCCGTCTGCCGGCCATAGAGCAAGCTTTTGACCAAGGTTATTCTGTGGATAAGCTGCATGACCTTACTAAAATAGACAAGTGGTTCCTGTGGAGGCTCTTCAATATCCACCGTATCAAGGAGCAACTTTCTGAGGCTGCTGACATAAAGAGTATAAGTGAGGACCTGCTGCGTGAGGCCAAGTGCATGGGATTCAGTGACTACCAGATAGGTAAGCTCACCATCAAGGGCGATAAACTGAATCCGCATGAGAAGGCTGCCGCAGTACGCAAATACCGTAAAGGATTGGGAATACTGCCTGTGGTCAAGCAGATAGATACATTAGCCGGCGAGTATCCGGCATTCACCAACTACCTCTATATAACCTATAACGGTACGGAGAACGATGTTACGTTTGAGCAGGACGGAAAGTCGGTGATTGTGCTGGGCAGCGGTGCCTATCGCATTGGCTCCAGCGTGGAGTTTGACTGGTGTGGTGTGGCTGCCGTAAAGAAGATTCAGGAGATGGGTTACCGCGCCGTGATGATAAACTACAACCCTGAGACAGTAAGTACCGATTACGATACCTGTGACCGTCTGTTCTTTGACGAGCTTACGCTGGAGCGTGTGCTTGACATCTGTGATATGGAGGCTCCCAAAGGCGTGATAGTATCTACCGGCGGCCAGATTCCCAACAACCTGGCCCTGTTGCTGGACCATGAGGGTATAAACATTCTGGGTACATCGGCCAAGAGCATTGATATGGCCGAGGACCGTCAGAAATTCTCTGAGATGTGTGACTCGCTTGGTATTGACCAGCCCCGCTGGAAAGAGCTTACCAGCATGGATGATATCTGGAGCTTTGTGGATGAGGTGGGTCTGCCTGTGCTTATCCGTCCGTCATACGTGCTGTCCGGTGCCGCCATGCGTGTGGTTAGTGACCGTGCGGAGCTGGAGACCGCCCTGAACAACGCCGCTGTGGTAAGCCAGGAGCACCCGGTTGTGGTGACCGAGTTCCTGCAGCGCGCCAAGGAGGTGGAGATTGATGCTGTGGCACAGAACGGTGTTATCAAGTGCTACGCCATAAGCGAGCATATAGAGTTTGCCGGAGTCCATTCGGGCGATGCAACGGTGGTATTCCCAGCCCAGAAGCTCTACTATGAGACTATCCGTCAGATAAAGAAGATTTCCAAGAAGATTGCAGCAGCCCTGAACATATCTGGACCATTCAATATCCAGTTCCTGGCCAAGGAGAACAGCATCAAGGTCATCGAATGCAACCTTCGCGCCTCCAGAAGCTTCCCGTTCGTAAGCAAGATAACCAAGTTCAACTTCATCGGAATGGCTACGGAGATTATGCTGGGCCGTGAGGTGGAGCCTTTCGGCAAGACGTTTGCCGACATAGACTATGTGGGAGTAAAGTGCTCACAGTTCTCGTTTGCGCGTCTGCTCAAGGCCGATCCCATACTGGGTGTTGACATGGCTTCTACGGGTGAGGTGGCCTGCATAGGCGACAACTATCATGAGGCTCTGCTCAAGAGTATGATATCGGTAGGCACCCGCGTTCCTTCAAAGGAGAAGGGCATACTGCTGTCATCGGGTCCTACAAAATCCAAGATTGACCTGCTGGATGCCGCACGCATACTGCATGACTACGGCTATAACATTTACGCCACCAGCGGTACGGCACATTTCCTTGAGGAGAACGGCATAACGGTAAAGGAGGTGCTGCACTGGCCGGATTCGGATGAGAAGCCCAACGTGATTGATTATATGCGCGGCGGAAAGATAGACCTGGCCATAAACATTCCCAAGAACAACACTCCGCGTGAGCTTCAGAACGGTTATCAGATAAGGCGTACGGCGGTTGATTTCAATATCCCGCTCATTACCAACGCGCGTCAGGCCAGCGCATTCATCTACGCTTTCTGCAAGATAGGCATAGATGGTTTGGCTATAAAGCGCATTGACGAGTATATCTGATGTGACGCAAACCACGCAAAAGGATCATTTTCTAATGCATGGTGACGCCTTGGAGTGGCGGAGTTAGGTGGAGTTCCGCCCCGACCACGCCCCCGTTCCGCTGCACCAGAATGTCGTTATGGTCGGGTTTTACTGTTGCATATCTCGCTGAGAATTATTATTTTTGGTCCCAAACAGATTAATAGGTAGATAGCAATGGAAGGTATTCTCCAGAACAAACAGCCCTACGAGACTCCTAAAGTGCAGGTTGTCAATTTGACCGAAGAAAACAGCATTCTTGCCGCCTCCGATTATTGGTCCGAGCCACTAGACTAATGCATCAAGTCATCCCGGCATCGCTTGCGCAGCGTCTTGGCCATGTCCAGATTGTGCAGCAGGGCATCGGCACAAGCAAAGGTGCAGACTGTATCATCCGTATAGTTGTTCCTTGGATTGAGCAGGTTTACAGCGGCATAGTTCTTGGTGCGTTCTCTGAACTCATAGGGCATTCCGCTTATGTCACCTATGGCTTCGCTGAGTAGGTAGTTATTCATAGTTCTCGTTTGCGCGTCTGCTCAAGGCCGATCCCATACTGGGTGTTGACATGGCTTCTACGGGTGAGGTGGCCTGCATAGGCGACAACTATCATGAGGCTCTGCTCAAGAGTATGATATCGGTAGGCACTCGCGTTCCTTCAAAGGAGAAGGGCATACTGCTGTCATCGGGCCCCACCAAGTCCAAGATTGACCTGCTGGATGCCGCCCGTATCCTTGATGATTACGGCTATAAGATTTACGCAACAAGCGGTACGGCCAAGTTTCTGGAGGAGAACGGTGTGAAGGTGCAGGAGGTGCTGCACTGGCCGGATTCGGACGAGAAACCCAACGTGATTGATTACATGCGTAGCGGAAAGATTGACCTGGCTATCAACATTCCCAAGAACAACACTCCGCGTGAGCTTGAGAACGGATACAAGATACGTCGAACGGCGGTTGATTTCAATATCCCACTCATTACCAACGCCCGCCAGGCCAGCGCATTCATCTACGCTTTCTGCAAGATAGGCATAGATGGTTTGGCTATAAAGCGCATTGACGAGTATATTTGATGTGACGCAAACCACGCAAAAGGATTATTTCCTGATGCGTAAAAAGAACACTGCCGGTGTCAATTGCTGTGGCCGCCGGCAGTGTCTCCCATTTATTAACCCTATTTGTATTCGGGATTCGCTTCGATACGAGTCTGCGCGGCGCTGGTGGGATTGGGGACACAACGCTCCGAGGCTACGCTGGCGCGTAGCCCAGCCTTTTTTTATTTTGCTACGCAAAAGCGCGGCGTTGCCGCTTAGCTCCTTCCAGTCGCGTTACCATTCGCAGACTTTTTGCATCCCCTTTGGGTCCGGAACGTTCGTCAGACAAGTGCCGTTCTTAACGGGGCTTCCGGCACTCTCCGCTTCACGCCTCTCCGCAATGGTCCCCAATCCCACCAGTCCCGCTCCTGCAAATAGCCGGCCACAAATGTTTTTTACCCCTTGGAATAATAATCAGAGAAATATATGTAAGTTTGTAAGACCGAAATTTTTTAGTTTATGAAAAGGCTATCTCTATTATTGCTTGCGGCAGTCGCGGCAGCACCATTATTCTCACAAAACACCCTTACAATCCATCAGAAAGATGGTCAGCAGTTCAGTTTCGGGTTTGAAGATAAACCGGTGGTGTCATTTACAGATACAGACCTTATAGTAAAAACCACCAAAACGGAATTAACCTATGCTCTCTCATCAGTCTCCAAGTTTACGTTTGATGATATAGAGGATGCTGTAATCAGCATAAAGGGTGATGCTGCTAAAGCCGTCATAACCCTTGATTCATATACCGTAAGCATAACGGGTGCAAAGGCGGACATAACAGTAAGGCTAACCTCATCCGATGGAAAGTTATTACAGTCATACAAGACCACTCAGGATGGCTCTTTAACGTTCAGTATAGCAGAACTGCCCCAAGGCACATACATAATCAGTTCTGAATCATTAACCTGTAAAATCCTGAAAAAATGAAACATACTGCCTTTGTAAATAGTATAACAAGAATCTTGGTAATAATCATATCCATGCTGATATCCACGTCGGCATCAGCTCAATATTATATGAATGTTTACCAGAATGGCGGTCAGAATTATAAGTATGAAATATCATCCATTGATGATGTTTACTTTTATAGTTCATCAGAATATGACTCTAATCACCCAAAAGTAACTATACAACCATCTGAAACATTTTCTAACAATGGCCTTTATCTTGGGGTTATAGGTTTTAACCAACAGCTGTATGCAAAACAAATCCGTAGATTGTATTCGGGTAACAAATATTCATTTGATAGTTTTATAGACAATCTCCAGATAGAGAACGGCACTCTACTATTCTATTCTGTGGAGCAAGCCATAGAAGCGTTACATTCTGTCAGTTTTCCATCTAATTTGTCAAATGCTGCAATAATAACTTTTACCGATGGCCTGGACCAAGGCTCAATGATGAAATCATATCAATATCCCACTGCCGAAGATTATCTTACCGCTATTCATAACAGAATAACTACAGATAAAATTGCCGGTATTCCGCTTACTGCTTATTCAATAGGGTTAAGGGGTGGGGATGTAACATCAACCGCTGATATAACAAGGTTCCGTAATACATTGAAAAAACTCGCCTCAAAAGACAGTTATGCAACAGAAGTGCAAAACATGAGTGAAGTCAATGCTCGGTTCCAGGAGATTGCCGGGCAACTTAACAGGCAGATAAACTATCAGACAGTTACTCTTATAATGCCAGGTATTTCAAATGGAACCCGTGTAAGATTCACATTTGATAATGTATCTTCGGCCTCATCATCTAAAATATATATTGAAGGAACCTTTAATCGTAGCACATTCATCTTAAGTGATGTAGAATACCATGGAATGACCTCCTCTTCTGGTTCAGAAATACAAGGTACAAGAGACGGAATCTTTGTTACATACAGTTTTGAGGGTGTTCAGACATCCGATAATGAACTACTTACCATGGACTATATAAAGGAATGGTACCTGACATCTGAATCATCCTGGCAAATCACATCCGAGTTTGATAAAGACCAGCAGCCGGAAATCCAGACAATAAGTAGTTCCGCTGTCATAATGCTTGTACTGGACTGTTCCAGTTCTCTTGGCAGTCAGTTCACAGATGTAAAGACTAATGCCAAGTCATTTATCAACTCCTTGTACAATTCTTATGATAATACAGCAAGTGGTAATAATCAAACAACATACGAATACGTTGATCTTGGATTAAGCGTCAAGTGGGCCACCTGCAACGTAGGTGCCGAGAACCCGGAGGACTTCGGTGACTACTATGCCTGGGGTGAAACGGAAACCAAGACTGATTACAACAGTTGGCCCACCTACAAGTGGTGCAACGGTTCACTTTACACATTTATAAAATACAACACCAGCACTTCATACGGTACAATAGATAACAAGACCGTCCTTGACCCTGAGGATGACGTAGCCCATGTAAAATGGGGCGGAAGTTGGCGTATGCCAACCATTGAAGAGCTGGATGAACTACACAACAGTTGCACTTGGACATGGTATAGTAGTGGGAACACAGAGTTTAATGGTGTAGCCGGTTATAAATTAACCAGTAACAAGTCCGGTTACACAGATCGCTTCATTTTCCTGCCCGCTGCCGGGTGTCGCTACGGTACGAGTCTTAGCAACGCAGGCGAGTGCGGCTACTACTGGTCTTCTTCGCTCCTCACAGACTACCCTAGCGGCGCTTGGTGGCTCTACTTCTATTCCGGCCATCACAGCACGGGCGACTACTACCGCTTCTTCGGTCTAACCGTTCGCCCTGTTTGCCCGTAGAATTTATCCTCCCCACAGGTAAATAATAGGAGAACAAGAAAAAACGGCATTCAGTATAAATTTGAAACTAAGTTATCTTATAAATTGAAGCTTTATATTTCTTTAAAATAATAAACAAATTGTCAAGACTATTATAGCAATGAAAAGAATATCAACACTATATAAAATTCACTGTATTTTACTATCCTTATCATTGTTGCATATTTCACCTACTGTGTCAGCTCAGTATTATATGGATGTGATCCATAATGGTGGCAGCATGACTCAGTTCGCAGTATCTACCATAGATAGTATACGGTTTACTAATGCATCTGATGACGCTCATAATCCCTCACATTCTTCAGACAGTTTGGCCGGTGCAGGCCTGTATCTTGGCGTAATGGGTTTTAATCAGCAGTTATATACACAGCCCATAAGCATCTTGGATAATGAATCAAAAAATATATTAGAACGTTTTATAGACAATCTGCAAATTAAAAACGGTACAATATTGTGTTATTCTGTAGAGAAAGCAATAGAGGCCCTACGATCATATCCTCTTCCCAATAATCTTGCAAGTGTAGCAATAGTTACATTTACAGATGGCCTGGACCAAGGTTCATTGATGATGTCTGATCAATATGATACTGATGATGAATATCTTGCTTCACTCAACCGTACCATCCGTAATGAAAAAATAGGGGGTGTCCAGCTCACGGCATATTCAATAGGTTTGCGAGGCAGTGATGTAACAACATCAGCTAATATAACTAAATTTCAAAAAACTCTAAAACAACTCGCTTCTGCTGATTCCTACGCAACAGAGGTAAATAATATGAGTGAGGTAAAATCACGTTTTCAGGAGATTGCCAGGCAACTCAACACTCAGGTTAATCTCCAGAATGTTGAGGTAAGGATTCCAGGATTGTCAACCGGTACCCGTGTCCGTTTCACGTTTGATAATGTAAGTTCCGCATCCTCATCAAACATATACATAGAAGGAACCTTTGATTTAGTTAACCGCACTTTGACTAATGTAGTGTATCATGGAATGACTTCAACATCGGGTGTCACTGTATCAGGCTATGCAGAGGATATCTTTGTAACATTTCATTTCAACGGCATCCAGACGGCAGATAACAAGATGCTTTCCAAGTCTAACATTAAAGAATGGTACCAGACTTCTTCCTCATCATCCTGGCAAATCAATTCAGAGTTTAACCCTGACCAGCAACCCGACATTCAGACAATCAGAAGTTCCGCTGTCATAATGCTAGTACTGGACTGTTCAAGTTCTCTTGGCAGTAAGTTTGCAGATGTAAAGACTAATGCCAAGTCTTTTATCAACACCTTGTATAATTCTTATGATAATACAATCGGTGGAAATGATCAAACAACATACGAGTATGTTGACCTTGGCTTAAGTGTTTATTGGGCTACCTGTAACGTGGGCGCCGAAAACCCAGAGGAGTACGGTGACTATTATGCCTGGGGTGAAACTGAAACAAAGAATGAATACAGCTGGTCCACTTATAAATATTGCAAAGGCTCAGTCTATTCGATGACTAAATATTGTAGTAGAAGCGATTATGGTTACAATGATTATACAGATAATTTGACCATTCTTGAAATAAACGATGATATTGCTCACTCTAAATGGGGAGGTGGCTGGCGTCTGCCTACGCTAGAAGATTATAAAGAATTATATAATAATTGCACGTGGACTTATACAACCCTAAATGGCGTAGAAGGTTTTAGAATAACTAGTAACAAATCCGGTTACACAGACCGGTCAATATTTCTGCCAACGACTGGTTTTAAAGGTCAATCAACAAACTATAGTCTTATTGAGGGTTATAGTTATTATATGCTAAGTGATCTCAATACTTCTTATCCTAGCGATGGTTATTCAATCCGTTTAGGAGCAAGAGAAGGAAATTACGGATATGGGTCAATACCTCGTTATAGTGGTCTGGCAGTGCGTCCCATTATGCCCAAAGATGTTAAATACGAATATGTTGACCTTGGCCTAAGTGTCAAGTGGGCTACCTGCAATGTCGGTGCCACCAAGCCCGAGGACTACGGTGACTACTATGCTTGGGGTGAGACAGAAACCAGGGATACATATAGCTGGTCCACCTACAAGTGGTGCAACGGTTCATATTACACACTCACTAAATACAACACCCGCACTTCATACGGTACAGTAGATAACAAGACCGTCCTTGACCCTGAGGATGACGTAGCCCATGTAAAATGGGGCGGAAGTTGGCGTATGCCAACCAAAGCAGAGCAGGAAGAACTACTCAACAGTTGCACATGGACCTGGTATAGTAGTGGCAACTCAGAATTTAACGGTGTGGCCGGTTATAAAGTAACAAGTAACAAGTCCGGTTACACAGATCGCTTTATTTTCCTGCCCGCTGCCGGTTGTCGCTACGATACGAGTCTTAGCGGCGCAGGCGAGCTCGGCGACTACTGGTCTTCTTCGCTCGACACAGGCAATCCGTACCTCGCGCGAGGCCTCATCTTCGATTCCGGCGTTCACTACGCGCTCGGCAACGCCCGCTACCGCGGTCAATCCGTTCGGCCCGTTTGCCCGTAGGATTTGTCCTCCCCACTGGCCCAAAAGGCAAGCATTCAGGCGCAGGGCTGCCTGATGCAGGCGGGTGGCAATACCAAAGCCACCCAGCACATCAGGCAGTCCTGCGCCTGCTTTGTAAAGGCAGAATGATATACACATTCACCCATATCCATAGCAACCTCCATTGCCCAATTTAATACAAAATACCGCTGGTGAATGTCTATCGAATCTCACCAGAGGCTTCCCATGGCTTTCTGCCTGAAGGTCTGCAAACACTTGACTGTTATACCTAATACTTTATCAACGGAAAGATTGTATATCAACGATTTTCACCGCTCGAACAGCATGGCTGCGCAGCGGGAGCAGAAGCTTCATCAAATAGCCCGTATCCGTCAGCACTCAACGACTACCAAAGAGAGTGCCAATGCGGAGCGCAGCAGGAAGCTCTGAATGAAGGCTGGGCACGTGCCGTAGGCTGTTTGTTGAACCGAGATTGTCGATCATTTCCTGCTGCAAATGTTAGGGGGGCAGATATAGTGATTGCATGAAAAATGGTCGTAAACACATGCGTATAATCTCAAATCTCAGTCTCAATTACAATTTTAAGTCACCATTCAACTCAAAACACTCTTTATATTCTATTATAACTTATTGATAATATGGTATATAGATATATAAATATGATGGAGTTGGTCGAGTTGGGATGTACCTTGAAAAACAACTGAGACTCTGAGACTGAGACTGCAGTTTGTCTTTTCCTGATTTTGGTGGTTCTTCCGCAATTTAGTTGAAAGGCTGCCCTTAGCCATAGTCTAGCCATAGTCTAGGCATACTCTAGGCTGCTTCTAGCCATACTCTAGTCTCGCTCTAGGCTGCTTCTAGGCATACTCTAGGCTCGCTCTAAGCTTACTCAATGAGTATGGGTAGGGTATGGGTAGAGTATGGGAAGGGTATGCCAAGGGTATGCCTAGAGTATGGGTAGAGTATGGGTAGAGTGAGAGTATCAGGAAAACACATTCTTTTATTTCCCTAACCAGCCTATCACCTGGATCCGTTCATATTAAAATTGTAATCAGTCTTAAGTTCCTTCTTATTGGGGAATACCATACCCAGAAAGCCCACGCTCGCAGTCATGGCCCCATCGGTCTCATTCTCATAGCGTCCAAGACTGAAAATGCCATAGTTCTTCACTACCAGAACTTGCTTAACAGCAGGTTCAATCTGACTAATTAAAGATTCCTCCAGACCAGCCATCATCTGTTTCTCCTTATCACCCGTCTCCATAATTTGTCCGAAATCCTTCACCATCCTTTCCGCCTGCTCATGCAGCGTTTTTCTGATAAACTCAACTTCAGCATCAACATGACGCTGCCTGCCCGGACACGTTACAGCCATAACACCCAGCGCCACCGCCACAATTATCAAAATCTTCCAAATCTTCTTCATACTCAAAAAGGACTTAAATAACAACTATGTGTGTCAATTTTTAATCAGAGGATGATTTCAATCTTTGCGGTCTCGCCTGCCTTGAAGGTGTACTGGACATGGTCGCCGTCCTTGGTCAGCTCCTTGCCATTCACAAGGATGCGGCAGCCTTCCCGGCGGTTCCTAAGCGTCAGGGTCTGGGCCTGATTGGAGGTGATGGAGGCACGGATACCCTTCTCGTCCCAGTCCATATGATTAAGCTTGGCAAAGGTATACAGCCATACGCCGTCAATGGCACCGTTCATCAAGTTGTCGGGCATGACCGGCAGGAATTCCACTGTGCCGGGCTCGCTGAAGACACACATCTCAACCAGGAACGCCGGGACAGCGCCAGTCAGGTCTGGGAATACGCCCCTGTATGGGAAGTGGCTGGTCTGCAGCGTGCGGCGGACAAAGCCGTGGTTGAGCAGCTGGCTAAGGTTCTGCTCGGCTTCTTCCATGTCTTTCAGGCGGATGGCCGTGAAGGCACGGTGGATGATGCCATGGGCAGAATCGTCCTGCTGGGCGCGCTTGCGGTTGGAGATTATGATGGCTTCCGACAGCTCGGGGTCCTTTTCGGGTGTGACCGCGCGGCCGGGCCATACGTCATAATGGTGGGACACGTGGCGGTGGTTGTAGTTCTCCTCGATAGTTGGCCAGGCCCATTCCTTCAGGCCGCCGTCCAGGTCTAGGAGATAGGTTGGAAGGTCTGCCAGCTGGGCCTCCCAGTGAGGGATGTTGTCTTGCTCGATGCCAAGTGTCTTGCAGCCATCAATCAGGTTCATCAGGATCTCGCGGCAGATGGCTATATCCATGACAGAGTTGATCCTGGTAGGATTTCTGTCTCTGCTGGTGACTGTCTCATAGCCGGGATTCGGGGTCGGGTTCTCCGGAGAGAAGGACGGATAGAAGATGACCTTGCCGTCAGGGCCACGGTCACACGCGTAATCCTCGTAGAACAGGGCCATTTCCTTGTAGGCCGGAATCACACGGGTGCGCAGGAATTCCTTGTCTCCTGTAACGAGGTAGTAGCCCCAAAGCTCGTTGTAGATCCAACCCAGGACACCTGTAAAGCCGTAATGCGGATAGGTGTGCGAGAAATGATAGTACAGGCCGGAGTTCGGGTCGCAGTGGACGCTGGCCAGCAGGCCGTGGGCACCGTAGAGCAGCTGTGCGTTGGTGCGGAAGTCATCGAACTTGGTTTCGTAATACTTGAAATACACGTCCATCTCGTCAAAGAGGCCCGTGTTGTTACCCGCGCATACCTGAAGGTTAGTGTTGATGTTGTGCTGGCCCGTAAAAGGAGGAATATACTTGCCAGTCTCGTAGATCTGGAAGAATCGGCCCATGTCATAGAGCTTCTCCAGCAGGGCGGGATCCAGCTCGTTCCTGCTGTGGGCGCGTCGGAGCAGTTCCTCGCCGGAAAGCAGCATGTCCTGGTCGGGGCTAAGATGGATACGGGAACGGTCCATGCGTTGGCCGATGTACTTTTCGTTACCTTTGAGCAGCTTGTCGAAATCGACCTTCATGGACATCAGTCCGTCACGGATGGGCTTGACGCATTCAAAGGTGAAGCCGCTTTCAAACCTCTCTATCTTAGCGACGACCGTCAGACCGTCCGCGCCGGAAATGCGCATACCTCTTTCGGTCTTATTCATGGTGCCGCCTTTGGGCAGGAAGCGGATGACCACGGCGTAGCCTTTTTGGCCGAATTCCGGATTGTACGCTGTGGCCAGAGTGATCACACCGTCCTCAATATTAAGCTGGTGGGTGCTGCCGTTCAATCTTGGCAGTTGCATCTCCACGTCCAGCTCCAGCTGTCCCTTGGGCGCAGTGAAGCGGTTCACGGTGACGTCGCCGTCATAGGCGCAGAAGCATTCGTTACGGAAAGAACCGCGCGCATCGGTCCACATGGAGGTAATCATGCCGTTCTGCATGTCCAGGAAGCGCAAATAGTCCCGGGTATCGGGCTGCTCCGGACGGCGGAATCTGAGCGTGAAGGCTGTGTGTCTGGATGGTCCGCCTACGGGGTACAGAATATCGTTGTCAAAATTCATGTACTTTTCAAAGCCGGCCTTTTTCTGGGCCTCGTCCACAAGGGCGTTCGCCTCATTCGGCTTGCCCTCCAGCAGGAGTTGGCGGATGCGTGGCAGGTAGGGACGCAAGTCTGGAGGCAGGGGAGTCTCTGCCCATTTGGGCTCATAGAGCATCTCCTGGGTATAGGTCACCACATCGTTATAGGGCTGACCGGAAGTCTGGATGCGTAGTGTGCCGCTGCCGGTGATGAAATTGTCCGATGACTCTCCCGCGGGGGCGATAGAGCAGATATTGTGTTTGGGCAGGATGGCGGAGCGCTTCTCCACCGGAATATATGGGATGGAATACTCGAGCTTTTTGGTTTCTATCTTAGCATAACTCTCATCCGGGTTGTTCTGATAGCCCTTAGAGCTGGTGGTCACCATCGCAATGCAGAAAAATGTGAAAAATGTAATAGACTTTCTCATAGCTGAAATAAGGTTAGTTCAACGAATAATAAACCGAGCATAAAGTTACTGAATTTTTTTGTATTGTCATTAAGGGACGGAAGAACTGACGCTCTAGTTAGGAAAAAACACATCCTTTTAACCATTAAAACATTTTGAATTATGGCACTTAAAGTAAAAGCAAGAGTGTATCTTTGCGCTATGGGAAAGTTCAGTACTATTTTAAAGTCTTCGATACTTGCGGGTATCTGCATTGGTATAGCCGGATTCGGGTATCTGGCTCTGGGTGGTGTAGTGGGGGCGGTTCTGTTCGCTTTCGGACTCATTACTGTGGTTTGCTATAAGCTCAAGCTTTATACCGGTACGGCGGGATTCATTGAGAAGGGGCAGGTGGGTGACCTGCTGCTTATCCTGGCGGGTAACATTGTGGGTTGTCTGCTGGTGGCTTTGCTGGCCAGGGTGTCGCCTATGGAACTGCAGGCTGCGGCGCAGAAGATTCTGGCGAGCCGTCTTGCCATTGGTCCCGTGCGGCCAGGTCTGCTTGCCATTGGTTGCGGATTCCTGATGACCACGGCCGTTACTTTTGCACGCCGTAACCAGTGGCTGCCGCTGCTGTTTGCAGTGCCCATGTTCATATTGTGCGGATTCCCTCACTGTATTGCCGATGCATTCTACTATCTTACGGCGCCGTTTGGCTTTATTGCGGAGAACCTGGGGAGTGTACTGCTTCTTTATGTCTGTCTGGTTATAGGCAATTTCATAGGCTGTAACCTGTACAGGCTTATCATGATTGGCGAGGAGAAGGTCTGAACGAAATTTCTCTCAGCGCAGTTCCAGACTGAAGACTTTTTCAAGTTCTTTCAGTGAAGGGTTGGCCTCTTTCATGCGGGCGTACTGCTCGTCACGGGTCAGTATGTGCTCCATATTACGTGACTCGTCAATACTGACGGTCATCTCTATGGCGGGATTGTTGAAACTGTCCCTGATGTGATTCAGGATACGTTCCCTGCTGGCTTTTATCTCATCGGCCACCATGTGATTGCCGACGAATACGTCAAATTTATCTGGCCCCATGACCGTTATCCTGGAGTTGATCATGCGGTTCTTGAGAGGATTGTCCTGATGGGGTAGGGATGCGGCAAACTCCTGCCAGTGGAATGTGAGCAGTTCATCGGTCAATGGCTTGACCGGTTTGGGAGTGTCCGCTGTATCATGTGTAGCCTCCGATGATGAAGCATTCCCCTGCTTCCCTTTGTCTTTTGTTAATGAAACACTGTTCCCGTATATTGATGTGAAGAGTTTGTCAGTCCTGATGGTGGGAATGGCAGACTTCCGGGTAGGCTGTACGGGAACAGCTTCTTTCACCTGTGTCCCGGTTCTGGTCACGGCGACGGACTGCTGCCTGGCAGCAATCTTGTTGAATATGGGTCTTAATCGTGCGGGCTTGCGCCCACTGCCGTCATCATCCTCATCGGCTTGGGCGGTCTGGATGAGAGCCAGCTCCACGAGCAGCCGCTTGTTCTTGCTCACGCGGTAGTTAAGGTCACAGTCATTGAGTATCTTGAGTGCACGGTAGAGGAATTTGGGCTGGCATCTGGCCGCCTGTGTCCTGTAACGTTCCCGCATCTCGTCACTCACCTCAAGTAATGGCAGGGTTACGGGGTCACGGCTTACAAGGAGGTTACGCAGGTGCAGCATCAGGCCGCTGATGAGGTGACTTCCGTCAAATCCTTTACTCAGGATATCATTGAGGAGCAGCAGTGAATCAGAGATACGTTTTTCAAGAAACATGTCCGTGAGACGGAAGTAATAGTCATAGTCTATCACGTTCAGGTTCTCGATGGTCTTGGCGTATGTGACCTGACCGTTGGTGAAACTTGTGACCTGATCAAAAATGGAGAGGGCGTCACGCATTCCTCCGTCGGATTTCTCAGCAATGATGTTCAGGGCTTCCGGCTCCGTGATTATCCCTTCCTTTTCGGCTACGGCCTTGAGATGCGCGGTGATGTCGGCATTGCTGATACGTCCGAAATCATATATCTGGCAACGGGAGAGTATGGTGGGAATGATCTTGTGTTTCTCCGTTGTGGCCAGTATGAAGATGGCGTATTTGGGCGGTTCCTCCAGAGTCTTCAGGAAGGCGTTGAAGGCCGATGTGCTCAGCATGTGGACCTCATCGATGATATAGACCTTATACTTGCCGTTCATGGGCGGTATGCGGACCTGTTCTGTTAGCGTACGGATGTCATCCACGGAGTTGTTGCTTGCGGCATCCAGCTCAAACACGTTGTAGGAGCGCAGCTCACTGTTGAAACTGCGGCAGGACTCACATTCCCCGCAGGCCTCTCCGTCCGGAGTGCGGTTGGTGCAGTTGATGGTCTTGGCGAATATCCTGGCACAGGTTGTCTTGCCTACTCCCCGGGGTCCGCAGAACAGGTAGGTGTTGGCCAGTTTGCCTGTGTTGATGGCGTTCTTGAGAGTAGATGTCAGTGCACCCTGACCTACCACGCTGGAGAATGTGGTGGGGCGGTATTTCCTGGCAGAAACTATATAGTCCGACATGATGTTCAGGTTGTTTTGTTTTGATTCACGAAGATAGAGTTTTTTCGTCTTTATCCCAACGGCGTTATGAAAAAAAACAGTAATTTAGCGGTCTGGTTACTCCTCTGTAAAAATGGATAACGGTTTTCTCCCCGCATTGAAAGCCTTCATTGGCCGTCACAAATACATTATTGTACTTGTGCTTTTCCTTGTTGTGATTCTTTTGGTTGATGACAACAGTCTGGTGCGTCGTCTGGCACAGAAACGTGAGATAAGCGCTCTTCAGGAGCAGCTCCGGATTACTGCAGACCAGAAACGGCAAAACGAGATACTGCTGCAGGACCTTAGTAACGACAGCCTGATAATAGATCACATAGCCAGAGAGAGGTACGGAATGAGACGTGAGGATGAGGACGTTTTTATGGAACGCTGATACCGGACGCAGGGATATGGTGAACAGTCATGACAGAATGATAAGGTCTTTCACGGTGGCGGGAGGTACATTGCTTCTTGCAGGTGCGGCTATCCAGATTACACGATGGGAATATGCTCCGATGCTTTTTGCCGTCGGGGCTGTTATTTTCGTAACCGGCCAGCTTGCGGACAGGTATAATGGCGATGACCTGATCATGAAGCGTCTGCGCGGACAGCAGGTGTTAGGTTCCGTTTTCATCATATTAACTGCACTACTCATGTTCTCCGGGGATCTTCACGAAAATCTCCTTTTGAACAGCGGAACCAATCCCAAGTTACGGTCATTCCTGCTGGATCTGACCCGTAGGAACAACTGGATTGTGACTCTCACGATAGCGGCTCTTCTTGAACTTTATCCTGCATTCAGGATGGAGAGTCGTCAGAAAGAACTGGATAGAAGCAAAGGTGAGAGTTAACTGTCACTCTTCCGGAAACGGACAACAGTATTTTTTTCGGTAAAGTTTTTTTAACAAAGCCCTGTAAGTTAAGGCTATAATTATTTAAAACAGCCTTAAATAATAATAAATGAGTAACAACAATTCATATCTTATAGTAATTTCGCGTCGTTAAAAATACATTTAAATGAGTACTCTGTCTTTCTTACGTAATATGGCATGTATGGGTGCTGTCCTGATGTCGGTAGCCTGTGGGAAAAGCTACGTCATTGATGGTACTGTAGGTGCGTATGGATATGAGGGACAAAAACTCACTTTGATGGAATTCACCCCTTACAGCACCACGCTGTTTGATTCATGTCTTGTAAGTCACGGAAAGTTCAGAATGCAAGGGAAGACCGATATGGCAAGGCTTGTGTTCCTGTGCAGGAAAGGTCAGCCTATAATGCCTATGTATCTGGAGAGGGGCAAGATAACCATAAATATTGAGCCGACAGGGATACAGAGAAAAGGGACACGCCAGAATGACCTTCTGGAACAATTCCTGTCCAGCAAGAGGCCGCTTGACAATATGTATGATGACGTATGGCAGAGGCGTGTGGAGCTGATGCGCTCAGGAAGTATTGACAATGAACGTATGTCCCAGCTTCAAGACAGTCTGGTACAGATTGTCAGGGAATGCGAGGATCTTATTTATGATTTCATCTCTTCCAATTATAAGGAGGCGGCAGCTACAGGGGTGTTCGCTATGCTTACCACTACGCCGGGGCATCAGGTTACACCGCTTATGCGACGTGTTCTTGATAATGCTCCTGACAAATTCATCGAGAGTCCGATTGTCCAGGACTACATGGAAAGGACCGGTTACACAAGGCCCTGACAATCAGTTCCCCTTTTGTTCAGTGTTTCATTGATTTTAGTATAGACAAGATTTGAGGTCTCTGTCATGACTTTAGCCATCTCCTGTTCTGTGGCTTGAGGTTCACATTTCGGCATTACAGGCTCAAGAAACGTTATGTGTACGGGATGCCATGTTACCTTCCAGGAGTGACGTGACATTACTGTATAGTTACCGTCGATGGCCACCGGAAGTATAGGTAGTCCCAGTTCTTCCGAGATCAGGAAGGCACCACGTTTGAAGCGGGCCATCCTTCCGTCCGATGTACGTGTTCCTTCGGGGAAGATCACGACTGACATACCGTTCTTGAGTTGCGACTCGGCCTTCCTTATGCTTTCCATTGAGTTTACGCGTGAACTGCGGTCTATAAATATGTGACCGGCCATACGGCATGCCCATCCTACGAAGGGAACCTTGCCCAGTTCTTTCTTCATTATCCACTTGAACTTTATGCCCAGATATCCGTACATGAGGAATGCGTCCCAATAGCTCTGATGGTTGGCAGCTACTACGTATGATTCTCCATTCATTATGTTTTCACGTCCGTGGACATGAACTGGAATCAGGAATACGATGTAGAACAGTCGGCCCCATATCATACCGGGCCAGTAACCCCAGAAACGGTCATTGAAAATTGAACCGATCATAGTTACCAGAGCTGTGATGATGGTCAGGACTATCATCACAGGCAGCGCTATCAGGATCTGATAGATCAGGTAAAGTGTCTTTATCATCTTTGGAATGTTATTTTTTGTCCTTTGAATGTGGCATCAAATAGGCCTTTGTTATATACGGGATGACCATTAACCCATGTGTTTTCAACTCTCCAGTGGAACCGCATTCCAAAGAAAGGGTTCCATCCGCACTTGCCCGGATTGTCCTGCTGCCCCGCGGTCCAGCCGTCTTTGCTGTGTGAGACGAGTGTGAGATCGGCTTTATATCCTTTGCGGATAAACCCGCGTCCTTTTATGTTGAACAGTATGGCCGGATTATGGCACATGAGCTGGACCACATCTGCCGGAGTCAGTAATTCCATGTCAGTAAACTCAAGGATGGCAGGCAGCGAGTATGGCAGCACAGGCATTCCGGAGGCAGCCGTTCGGCATCCGCCCTGTTTCTCCGAAAGCAGATGTGGCGCATGGTCTGTGCCGATAACGTCAATACGTCCGTCAGTCAATGCCTTGCGCAGCGCATCGCGGTCAGTAGCTGTCTTTACGGAGGGATTGCATTTTATCAGTGATCCCTTGGTTGAATAATCGGTATCGGTAAACCATAGGTGTGCCGGACAGGCTTCAGCTGTGAACTGTTTGTCTTGAAGCGGTTCCTTACTGAAGAGCTCCAGTTCACGTGCCGTAGTAACATGAAGTATGTGAAGATGTGCGTCTGTTCCCGCCGCAATGTCCAATGCTCTTGAGGTTGATGCGTAACACGCCTCTTCATTACGTATGAGCGTGTGGTACTGCACAGGAGGCTCACCGCCGCATTCACGGGTGTAACGTTCCATATTTGAGTTGATTATGGAACTGTCCTCACAGTGGACAGCTATCGGCACGTGAGCGGCTCTGAACAGTGAACGGAGTGATTCACGGTCATTAAGGAGCATACCTCCGGTACTTGAGCCCATGAAGAGTTTGACTCCGCATATATGGTCTGGATCAAGGTTCTCTATAGTGTCAATATTGTCACGTGTGGCACCTAAATAGAAAGAGTGGTTTACCAGACATTTTTCAGATGCAGTGATGAATTTGTCCTCCAATGCCTGTTTGGTGACGGTCTGCGGTATGCAGTTGGGCATATCGAAAACCGATGTCACGCCTCCTGCGGCTGCTGCACGGCTCTCTGTGGCCATATCGGCCTTGTGCGTGAGTCCAGGATCCCGGAAATGGACATGATCATCAATGGCACCTGGTAGCAGATATGACCCATGTGCGTCAATAACGGTGTCCACGGTGGGAATATCGGAAGTGTAGATGCCTGCAATGACCTCATCCTCAATTAAAACAGATGCAGTCAGAATATTGCCCTCATTGATGAGTGTGGCGTCCTTGATGAGTGTCCTGCCCATTATGCTGTCAGGCTGATTTCTTTTGTGGGTATTTCCGGAACCAGCTGGAAACTTTCAGACGTATTACACCGAAAAAAGCTTCGCTGAATATTCCTCCGCTCATCTTGGATGTACCCAACTCGCGGTTCACGAATATGACAGGCACCTCCTTTATTCTGAAGCCGCACTTGTATGCGGTGAATTTCATCTCAATCTGGAAGGCATACCCCTTGAAGTGTATCTTGTCAAGTTCTATTGTCTCAAGCACTTCCCGGCGATAGCATTTGAATCCGGCAGTGGTGTCCTGGATGGGAAGGCCGGTTATTATGTGTACGTACTTGGATGCAAAATATGACATCAGCACGCGTCCCATTGGCCAGTTGACCACATTCACACCGCTTACGTATCGGGAGCCGATGGCTACGTCGTAACCCTCATCTCGGCAGGCGCTCAGCAGGCGGGGCAGATCGGTCGGGGCGTGTGAGAAATCGGCATCCATCTCAAAGATGTAGTCGTAGCCGTGCTCTATGCTCCACTTGAAACCAGCTATGTAGGCGGTACCCAAGCCCAGTTTACCGGAACGCTCCACTATAAAAAGGCGGTCCTTGAAATCAGTCTCAATAAGGTCCTTCACTATGGCAGCGGTGCCGTCGGGCGAACCGTCGTCAATGATAAGTATGTTGAAATTATCCTCCAGCGCCATGACTGCGCGGATGATATTCTCTATGTTCTCCTTCTCGTTATAGGTGGGGATAATTACTATGCTCCGGTTAGTTTTCATAGTTTGCTCTGATATAATGCGCAAATATAATAAAAAGGTGCCAAAGGGGATGGTTCCGTTTGGCACCTTTTTTACTTATCTGTACTCAAGTATATCGCCCGGCTGGCAGTCCAGCGCCTTACAGATGGCATCGAGCGTGGAGAATCGTATGGCCTTGGCCTTTCCGGTCTTGAGTATGGATAGGTTGGCCTGCGTTATGCCTATCTTATCGGCCAGCTGGCCCGATGACATCTTGCGCTTGGCCATCATTACGTCAACGTTTACTATTATGCTCATAGTCGCGGTGTTTTAGATTGTCAGATCCTGCTCCTCTTTCAGGTCTTTGCCCATAAGGATGATTTGTGAGATTATCATCAGCGCCAAACCTGTAATAATCAGCATGCTGTTTGTATTGTTCTGGAATACAACATCATATTCAGCCAGTTTAATATTCCTCATAAAGAAAAGTGCCTCTGCATAGGAACTTATAAACTCAATAATGTAAATAACAGAAAGAAGTATTCCGGTAGTTTCCAGATATTTTGAAACATTTGAAACAAATATCTCTCCACGGCGTATACTTCGTATGAGTTTAATAACCAAACAAAGAACCCATATAAGCATTGCCAGAGAAATGATGATTGATGTAATAAAAATTACAATAGGTGTCTTTTTTGCTTTTGCAGTTGGGAGTGCCAATGTTACCTGTTTCATAGTTACCTTGTATGCCTGATCCCCTACAGTCGATATGATAGCGGTATTTGCATATGGTTTCTTAGGTAATACATTAACAGTATAAATTCTGGTACTCATTTTACTTGAGGTTGAGATTCCACCATCTGTTTCAATGATGGTATCACGCTCATAAAACTGCTCAGGAATGTTACCATATTCCAGTTTTCCCTCAGAACCAGGGATATAAGTGGATGAGTAGTGATGAAGATTGACTGGAAATACCAACAATACAATTAATACTACCAAAAACAATGTGGTGTAAATTTTTAGTTTCTTGTTCATAATTGGAATTGAATTTATTGTTAAACGATAATTATTTTCGGTGCAAAGATAAGGGTGATTTTAAATCCACCAAAGAAAAACGTAAAAAATTTATTGAAAAACGATAAAATTGTGGTGAGGAGGTGGGGATGATTGAAAATGATACCAAACAGAACCGTCCCCTTTGGTATCGTTTTTGTACTTTAAAGCTTCGCTTTGAAGATAGGCTGCGCCTCGGGATAAAAAATGAGTAAACTCCTTTTTTCTCCTCTCGGCTTGCACTATCTTTGCAGGTGCTATGACATTGGCGGATCTTAGTGGCCTTTACGGCGGGTTGGCGCAGACCAAGGCGCTGATTAAGGAACTTGCGGGAAAACGCACCGGAAACGTTTTTCTGCAGGGGCTCCGTGCGTCTTCTGCTCCGTTATTGTTCTGTGGAGTGGCCCGCAGCGGGGGTAAGCCTTGCATCCTTATTATACTTAATGACCAGGAGGAGGCTGCATATTTTTATCACGATATGGTGCAGACCATGGGTGAAGAGGATGTGCTCTATTTTCCGTCTGCCTACCGCCGTGCCGCCAAGTATGGCCAGAAGGACGATGCCAGCGAGATACTGCGCACCGAGGTTCTGAGCCGCCTTACCACCGTTACTCCCGATGCCCAGACGCTGGTGATTGTGACATCGGCCGATGCTCTGGCCGAGAAGGTGGTCTCCAAATCCAGTCTGGAGGACAAGTCAATACGCCTGAATGTGGGCGAGACGCTGGACCGCGAGGAACTGCAGAACCTGCTGCTTGAACTTGGTTTCAACCGCGTGGATTACGTCTATGAACCGGGGCAGTTTGCCTTGCGCGGCAGCATTCTGGATGTGTTCTCGTTCTCATCGGAGTACCCGTTCCGTCTGGATTTCTTTGGCGATGACATAGACAGCATACGTCAGTTCTCGGTCGATACGCAGCTCTCTACCGATAAGAAAGACAGCGTGGTGGTTGTGCCCGATATGGACAAAGTTGAGGGCGCACAGGTATCGCTGATGGATTTTCTGCCGGCCGATACCGTACTGGCTGTCAAGGATTTGCTGCTGACCGCTGACCGCATGACCACTGTAAGCCGTGAGGTGGCCGACCAGGAGAGTCTGGCTGCCCGAATGCGTCAGGCCAATGCCGCCGCAACTGAAAATGCCGAGCCGGTTGAGATGCCTCATTTGCTCAAAGCCGAGGACTTCCTGCGCAAGACAACCGGTTTCCGCGTGGTGGAGTTCGGCAATAAACCCACCGGTGTGGCACAGGCCACAATCACATTCGATACAACGCCGCAGCCGCTGTTCCACAAGAACTTTGACCTAGTATCCAAGACTCTGACGGAATATATTGTCAAGGGCTTTAAAATATATATTCTGACTGATAACCCTAAACAGGGTGACCGTCTTAATGATATCTTTACGGAGCGTGGTGAGATCATACAGTTCATAACTATCGGAAAGACTCTGCATGAAGGATTTGCCGACGCTGTCCTTAAATGTTGCTTCTTTACTGACCATCAGATTTTTGACCGCTATCATAAGTATAACCTGAGAAGCGACCGTGCCCGCAACGGTAAGGTGGCGTTTACACTCAAGGAATTGCAGGAGTTCCGTATTGGTGATTATGTGGTCCACATGGATCATGGAGTGGGTAAGTTCGGTGGTCTTGTCCGTGTGCCCGATGCAGGCGGTTATCAGGAGAAGATAAAGATAATCTACAAGAATGACGATGTGGTGTTTGTCTCCATCCACGCCCTGCACAAGGTATCCAAGTACAAGGGCAAGGAGGGTGAGGAGCCGCACATAAATAAGCTGGGCACCGGTGCCTGGGAGAATCTCAAGGAGCGCACCAAGGGGAAGATAAAGGATATTGCGCGTGACCTTATTAAACTGTATGCCAAGCGCCTGGAGGAGAAGGGTTTTGCATACAGTCCCGATACATATATGCAGAATGAGCTGGAGGCCAGTTTCATGTATGAGGATACCCCCGATCAGCTTAAGGCCACTTTGGACGTAAAGCAGGATATGGAGAGCAGCCGCCCCATGGACCGCCTTATATGCGGTGATGTGGGATTCGGCAAGACCGAAGTGGCTATACGCGCAGCCTTCAAGGCCGTGGCCGACAACAAGCAGGTGGCCGTTCTGGTACCAACCACCATACTGGCGTTCCAGCACTATCAGACATTCTCTGAGAGGCTGAAAGATTTCCCGTGCCGAGTGGAGTATCTGTCACGCGCCCGCAGCGCCGCACAGATCACTGCAATACTTGAGGACCTAAAGAACGGCAGGATAGATATAGTAATAGGTACGCATAAACTCATCGGCAAGCAGGTCAAGTTCAAGGACCTGGGACTGCTTATCATTGATGAGGAGCAGAAGTTTGGTGTATCGGTCAAGGAGAAACTCAAGCAGCTGCGTGCCAATGTGGATGTGCTCACCATGACCGCCACGCCCATACCGCGCACGCTGCAGTTCTCGCTCATGGGTGCCCGTGACCTCTCCGTCATACAGACTCCGCCGCCCAACCGTTATCCCATACAGACCGAGGTTCACGTGTTCAGCGCAGATATCATCCGCGAGGCCGTGAACTTTGAGATGAGCCGCAACGGACAGCTATTCATAGTGAGCAACCGCATATCCTCCCTGCCTGACCTTGCTCAGACAGTACAGCGTGAAGTGCCTGATGCCCGCGTGGCAATAGGTCATGGCCAAATGGACCCCGATGAACTTGAAAAGATCCTGACCGGATTCATAAACTATGACTACGATGTGCTGGTGGCTACATCTATCATAGAGAACGGAATAGACATTCCCAACGCCAATACCATAATTGTAAACTCGGCCCAGAATTTTGGTCTGAGTGACCTGCACCAGATGCGCGGACGTGTGGGCCGCAGCAACCGCAAGGCTTTCTGCTATCTGCTGGCTCCGCCTCTTTCAATCCTCTCCGATGAGTCCCGCCGCCGCTTGCAGGCCATTGAGAGTTTCAGCGAACTGGGCAGCGGAATCCAGCTGGCTCTGCAGGATCTGGATATCCGTGGCGCCGGTAACCTGCTGGGTGCCGAGCAAAGCGGATTCATTGCCGACCTGGGCTACGAGACCTATCAGAAGATACTCAAGGAGGCTGTTCGCGAACTCAAGAACGATGAGTTCCAGGAACTGTTCCGTGAGCAGGAGGTCAAGGAGAAGGGTAGTGGTTCAGGCTCCGGCCAGGCTGCTGCAGGTAGTACTCCCATGGATGCGTCACGTTATGTAGATGAGTGCACCGTTGAGACTGACCTGGACCTCTGTTTCCCCGACTCATTTGTGCCGGACGGCAGCGAGCGAATCCTGCTTTACCGCGAGCTTGACAGCATGGAGCGTGAGGCCGACATACAGCGTTTCCGTGACCGCCTGCAGGACCGTTTCGGCCAGATTCCGCCACAGGCAGACGAGCTTATCCGCCTGGTATCCCTGCGCCGTATGGGCCGTGAGCTGGGCATCGAGAAAATCTACCTCAAGGCCGGCCGCATGAGCCTGTTCTTTGTGGCCAACCCCGACAGTCCTTACTATGATAGTGAGGCGTTCGGAGCCATCCTTGCCTACGCCTCCCAGAACCCCATGCTATGCCGTCTGCGCGAGGAAGGCACCAAACGCAGCCTCCAGGTATCGGAAGTAAAGGACATAGACAGCGCCCTCGGCATCCTCCGCGCCATCCTCACTCCTGCACTCTGATTCACATGCCTGTGATGAATGCAATTCCCAGATTCAGGGACCATACATCTCCAAGATTTTTCTTGTAGTTATGGTACATGCCATAAACTGAGAATCTCAATCCCCCGAATGAAATCCCGTCGTCATCATGAAATCTACGGATGACCCAGTCTGTATCAAGGCCAAAGAGAAAACCTTGGTTCCCGGGCAGTTTACTTTCTATATTGTGTTTGCCGTTCTCCTGTTTTTTATCTGTTAGTTGAGTGAGGGAACCTAATGAGGTACCTATTACAGGCGTAAATCTGACATGCTCATTTGAGAAAAGAGTATATCCTGTCTTGAGCCTTATTCCGGCTTCCTGTACCGTCTCACTCTCTGTCCAATCATAGCTATTATCATAGTCATAGTAGAAATCTGACTGCTTGAGCTTGCCATACCATAACGCGTAAAACTCTCCTTCAAATTTAAATCCATGGTATCCTAACTCAACTCCGAATGTGTAGCCGTTTGCTGGTTTCAGGTATTCTGAACCGTTTCCGATAATGCTGTTGTTGAGATATCCTATGTGCGCTCCAAACTCCAGGTCTGTATTACTTGTAGGAGTATATCCTAATTCCATGGGAGTATATTCCCGGGGTTTTTTTTGGAGTTCTTTCCTTACTCTGGTCTCATAATCCGATATCACCGTCGTGTCTTTGCCCTGACGGCTCTCTTCTGAGAATAACAGTTTTCTTTCTTCAAACAATTGTTCATACAAATCCAGAATATGGCCTTTTGAAGTGTCATTGTTATAGTTTCTTACAGCTTCTCTGGCTGATAACTCCGCCATGTCAAACAGGACTTGATTGTATCTCAGGTCCCATTCATCGACCCTGAAGGGATCATAATAACTGCTGCCGCGCTTTACGTATATAATCAGATTCTTGAACGAATAATCGGTGTTACGGTATTCGAATATGCTGGACATATCTGACGCATAAAAGCTTACTGTGCTGTTTGAACCTGTTTCGTCTGCACTTACCGGAATGAAGTCGTCCCATGACAGGGGGTCGGTTTCGCTCCATTGTTTTTTATTTTGAAACACCAACCTGTATAACGGGGTGTCGGTTATAGAGTCCGAATGGTTAGGGAGTTTCATTGCGAACTGCAGATAACCGTAGTGAAGTCTTACGGAATCAATTTCCGCAAGAGAGTACACCTGAACCTCAGTCTGCGAATAGGCGGTAATGCAGGTAAGTAATAAACCTGCCACAGAGGATAATAACAGAGATTTTTTCATTCTTTTGGAAATTAAGGAAGTATATATATGATTGGCAAACCGGCTTAGGGTTAATCCTGTTCTTGTTATGGGTTAAATATATTTATGTTTAATTATATTTCATTGTAATGGTACTATTTTTTTCATATTACATAATAATAAGCGTTGAATATTTGTTATATCAAATAAAAATGATATTTTTGCTGCAAAATATTAGATATAACTAATAGAATATGATTGATATTTATGAATTGACAGACAATGCGATTATGGCCCGGATAGGCCTGAAGCTTAAAGAGGAACGGGTGGCAAGGAACGTATCACAGAAGGAACTTGCCAAGTCCTGTGGGCTATCCATGTTTTCCATAAGCCAGATAGAGAATGGCCACAACACATCGCTTTTAAGCCTGATAATGATATTACGGGCACTGGAGCGTCTTGATATACTGAATGACCTGTTTGCTGAAAAAGAATTGAGCCCCGTTGCATATTCTGAGGCAATGAAGAAGATGCAGATGAAAGAGAGGAAACGTGCTTATCGTTCATATACGATTGATAATCCGGACAGGAAAGTTGCGGAAGATTTTAATTGGGATTAATATATCAATAACCTAAACCAATAAGCTATGATTAACTACGCTGACATTTATTTATGGCAAAACCATGTTGCCACAGTTGCTTGGGATGAGAGACGCCTCTCATCCAGATTTGAATATACCCCGGAGTTTGCCGAATCGGGTATAGAACTCTCTCCTTTGATGATGCCGCTCATGCCTCATCGTGTCTATCAGTTTCCGGAATTATCACATGATACATTCATTGGACTGCCTGGCCTTTTGGCCGATGCCCTGCCTGATGCGTTCGGTAAGGCGTTGTTGGACAAATGGCTTGCACTATCGGGAAGAACTTTTGCCAATCCTATTGAAAGACTCTGCTATCAGGGTAAGCGCAGTATGGGCGCTTTGGAGTTTGTTCCAGCACAGGACAACTATCTGGAATTGAGTACTGGTTTGGAAATCAAGACTCTCATTGAAACCGCCCGAGAGGTTCTTGATGAGAAAAAGAAGTTTGATGTTAATCTGAATGTTGACACTAAGGAGGCTGTGGCAAATATCATAAGAGTAGGGACATCGGCAGGAGGCCAAAGGGCAAAGGCTGTCATAGCATATAATGAAACTACCGGTGATATCCGTAGTGGCCAGATAGAAGCTCCGGATGGTTTCAGTCATTGGCTTATAAAACTGGATGGCGTTACAAATAAGGAACTGGGTGATCCAAAGCATTATGGCCGGATAGAATATGTATATTATCTAATGGCACGTGATGCAGGTATTGACATGTCTGAATGCCGTCTGATTGAGGAGAATGGCAGAGCGCATTTTATGACCAAACGCTTTGACCGTGTCAATGGAAATGAGAAACTTCATATGCAGACATTATGTGGAATGGCTCATTATGACTATAAGATGATTCATGCCTATAGTTATGAGCAGGTATTCCAGGTGATGCGCCGCTTGCGGCTCTCATACAGTGATGCTGAGCAAATGTTTCGTAGAATGGTCTTTAATGTGGTGGCTCGAAACCAGGATGACCATACCAAGAATATATCGTTCCTTATGGACCGTAAAAGCAAGTGGTCACTGTCACCGGCATACGATATGTCATGGGCGTACAATCCTAAAGGTATGTGGACATCAAATCACCAGATGTCCATCAACAACAAGTTTGATGAAATAACAAGAGAGGATCTCCTGGATGTAGCGCAGAACGTAAACATCAAACATGCAGATCAGATAATAGGCCAAGTGGTAGAATCAGTAAGTCATTGGCCCGGTCTTGCAAAGGAATACGGAATACCTGATGAGATATCAAAAGCTATCAACGCCGCTCTTCTGCTGCATTTGTAGTTGCAATCATAACAAATACCACATATCGAAAGCGTAGAGCAATTTGAAATTTATAGAGTAAGAATCACCTATAATATCAAAACCTGTTCTATTCCATTAAGAGGATAATTCAATCCGTACAGAACGATATCGGCCGATAAGCCCAACTCTGCCCTTGTCCCATTAATGACGCTGGTGTTCAACTTGCTGGCATGGTTCTCGTCAAGTCCGGTCTCCTGCGTTATTTTGGCATTTCCTATTCCTGCGTAAGTGGTCATCCGGAATTTGTTCTTTTGAATAAAACAAAAACCGGTTCTCAATGTTACGGGAGAAGCGATGACGGTTTTGTGATTGACCCAATCGTATCCTCTGTTTTTATCAAAATAAAAATTATCGGTCTCCTGCAGACCACTTTGATGCAATATGCATAATCCCATGTATAATCTTCTATAGTATCCGTCAACAGAGAACTGAAAGCCGTACGTAAAGTCAATTCCGGGTGATACCGGTTCATCGAAAGACTGGTACGAATATCCCATGCCGAATCTGATTTCATTATACCTTCTCTTTTTATACCAATCATCATCGATAATTCTTCCGCTGATACTCTCTTCAATCTGAATCATTGTAGTATCCGTATTCATTTCAATGGGATCTTCCTTATGTAAATAATACGATTGTGCATGTGACAATGACGTACATGCCATTCCCAATGAAAAGAATACGATAATCTTTAAGTAAGATGGTTTCATAATGCTTATTTGTTGTTTCCTGCTGCAAATATCTGTTGATATGCACTTGCCGGCAATAAAAATAAATAAGCGTTGCAAAACCGTTGCAATGTGTGATTTCTGCCAAAGTGTCCCACACTTAACCCTTTCCTGAGCCTCCTGAGCCCGTTCACTGTGTTACACACCCTCATCTGAGGGCTGTGTCCCACAACGACCGGGACGAGAATACGCTCTGACGCGGGTGGGTGTGTTACACTTTGGCGAAATTGTACTATATTTGCTGAAAATGACATTAACCTTATAAATAATACAAGTATGAGCAACAAGTACGCAGGAACCCAGACAGAGAAGAATCTGGAGGCAGCATTTGCCGGTGAGTCACAGGCACGTAACAAGTACACCTATTTTGCATCAAAGGCCAAGAAAGAGGGTTTTGAGCAGATAGCAGCAATCTTTGAGGAGACTGCCAACAATGAGAAGGAGCATGCCAAGCTGTGGTTCAAGGAGTTGGAGGGCATAGGCGATACCGCCCAGAACCTGGCTGCCGCCGCTGATGGCGAGAACTATGAGTGGACTGATATGTATGAGGGTTTTGCCGTGACTGCCGAGAAGGAGGGATTCCCCGAACTGGCTGCCCGTTTCCGTGGTGTTGCCGCCATAGAGAAGCGTCATGAGGAGCGTTACCGTGCCCTGCTCAAGAACATTGAGACTGCCAAGGTATTTGAGAAATCAGAGGTCAAGGTTTGGGAATGCCGCAACTGCGGTCATATCGTAGTGGGCACCAAGGCTCCGCAGATCTGTCCTGTATGCCAGCATCCTCAGGCCTACTTTGAGGTTCACAAGGAGAATTACTGATTCAGAACTCCAGACCTGGAGTGGAGGAGGTGGCCATCTCACCGTCGGGAGTCTGGTATATGAAATAGGCTCCCAGTTCAGGATGACGCTCGCATAACACGCGGGCGCTATCTATTCCCATTACCATCATGGAGGTGGCTATGGCATCGGCAGTGGCGCAGTCCTTGGCGAATACTGTAGCTGAAAGCAGACTGTGGCTTACCGGCATACATGTGTGCGGGTCTATGGTGTGGGCATATTTACGGCCATCCTTCATGTAGAAATTCCTGTAGTTGCCAGAAGTGGCAATGGCGATATTAGTGGCAGATATGATGCTCTGGAGCTGGTTGTTGGTTGATAAGGAATCATCATCCGGACGGTTTATTCCTATCCTCCACTTTTTGCCTTCCCTGTTGCGGCCGGAGAGGACAATTTCCCCGCCAATCTCTATCATGAAGTTGTTGATGCCCATGGAGCGGAACATGGAAGCCACCATATCACTTCCGAATCCCTTGGCAATGGCACTGCAGTCCAGCATGACATCCGGACTCTCCTTTGTGATAAGCCCATTGTTCTCACTTATCTTCCTGTAACCGATGATATTGCGAAGACTGTCTATTGTTGATTCCCTGACATCCTCAGCATGTTTGAAACCGAACCCCCAGGCATTGACCGCAGGCGCCACGGTTATGTCGAATGCCCCGTCTGTCCATTCGGAAATTTCCATTGCACGGCGGAACACCTTGAGGAAAAGCGTGTCATCGACCTGAATCTCACGGGCGCGGTTGACTGTCGATATTGTTGACTCCGGATTGAACATAGAGAGAGCATCGTCAACATTCTTGAGAGTGGAGTTGATCTGCTCCGTCAGGTCTTCAAAATATAGATATGTAATGTGGTAAGTGGTTCCGAAAACCAGACCCTGGCTTGTGAAGTACTCTGGCTCTTGCGATTCGCGATGGGACAGAATTACGATGGTTGCCAGAATCAGGAATGCCAGAAAAGGGTAGTGCCATTTTTTCATATTATGCTGTAAGATGTTCTATCAGTATTTTGACTCCAATACCTATTAGTATAATTCCTCCTATTATCTCTACAGGAAAATTGATGCGCCTGCCTGCGTAAGCTCCGATAACGAATCCTGCCGCAGAGAACAGGAAAGAACCTATGGCTATTATGATTACAGGAAGCATAATGTCAGCAAGAGTATCGTAACCTGAACAGCCGAACGAAAGTCCAACCGCAAGAGCGTCTATGCTTGTGGCAATAGCCATAGTGATTATGGTAGAAAACCTGGATGGATCATAGGTCTTTTCCTCCTCATCATTCTTTAGTCCGTTCAATATCATCCTGCCTCCCAGGAATGCCAGCAGGCCGAAGGCGATCCAATGATCCCAACGTTCTAAGGCGCCGCTAAAAAAACTTATACCCAGCCATCCGATCATAGGCATGATACCTTGGAACAGGCCGAACGATACAGCTGTCACCAGCATTGTACGCAATATCAGCCTGCGCTGGATGAGACCACTTGTTATGGACACCGTAAAACAGTCCATGGCAAGAGCGACGGACAGGAGTATAAGGTCTAAAACAGACATCAGGTTCAGGGTTTACTTGAGTTCCTTCTCAATCTTGTAGTCATTGCGGTTCTGCGAACTGCGGCTTATGAGTTCTGCCATGAATCCTGCCAGAAACATGAGTGTTCCCATAATCATGCCGGTCAGGGCGATGTAGAAATACGGGCTGTCAGTTACAAGGCGGGCGGGTATGCCATGTGTAAGACAAACCAGTTTGTTTATACCTATTACAATGATGGCTATAAGGCAGAGTATGAACATGACGGACCCCCAAAGTCCGAAGAAATGCATAGGTTGTTTGCCGAAACGGTTCAGGAACCAGAGTGACATGAGGTCAAGGTAACCGTTTACGAAACGATCCAGACCGAATTTGGTCTTGCCATACTTTCGTGCCTGGTGGTGTACCACTTTCTCACCGATATTGCTGAACCCTGCGTTCTTGGCAAGGAATGGTATATAGCGGTGCATTTCACCGTACACCTCAATATTCTTGACAACCTCACGGCGGTAAGCCTTGAGTCCGCAGTTCATGTCATGCAGTTTGAGTCCCGTAACTTTTCGTGCGGTCCAGTTGTATATCTTGGATGGTATATTCTTGCTTAGGGTACCGTCGTAGCGTTTTTTCTTCCAACCTGATACCAGGTCATAGCCTTCTTCACGTATCATACGTACCATCTCCGGTACTTCCTCCGGACTATCCTGAAGGTCGGCGTCCATAGTTACAACGATGTCTCCTTGAGCCATATCGAATCCACAGAACAGGGCTGGGGACTTACCGTAGTTGCGGCGGAACTTTATTCCTTTGACGATATCGGGATTGTTGGATTTGAGTCCTTCTATTATCTTCCATGAGTTGTCGGTACTGCCGTCATCGACAAAGATTACCTCATAACTGAAACCGTTTTGTTTCATTACGCGATCTATCCACGCGAACAGTTCAGGGACCGATTCGGCCTCATTGAGAAGGGGGACAACGATTGAAATATCCATAGTTATTCGAGTCTGATTCTTTTAGCGGTAATTAACGCTATTATTAGTGAAAGGATGTTACCCCACATCAGTGATGCCTGTATGAGCTGTTTGGTTACACCTGATGCAGGCAGTGAACAGAACCATGTCACAGACTGCCGCAACAATTCAATTGTGTTGTTGTACTGCTCAATCTGTGCGTGGTTAGTCATAGTTGCGGTTACAGTCTCCGTTGACTGTATGACAGTTTCCATCCAAGCCATCAGTCCGGTAGCGAAAGCACCATGATCAATGAATCGCAGATACAGATAGACCGCCATGCAGGAAAGTACTGTGGCGAACAGGAACGTCAGAAGCGTAATGATCCAGGATATGGGAAAAGGGAAAAACGGTATGCTGTTTTTGTCCCTATAATGTTTGACAAGGAAAAAAGCGACAACCGGTATTCCCAGCATGAGTGGAAGAGCGAGGAGTGAAAGTACAGAGAACCTGACAGTCATGGCTGTTACAGCGTATACAAGGATGATGTATAAACCAAGGTTCGTTCCAAGAGTCATGGACACTTGGAGCAGGTTAATCCTAATGACCTTTTTTTCTTCTTGTTCTTCCATTGCTTATAATAATTGGCAAAATTAATCATTTCTTTTTGATTGCCGGTTGCTGTTTCAAATAAAAGCTGTATCTTCGCACTGGGTAAGTCCTACACGGCCAGCTCCCTTCCAACCCTCCAGGGCTTGACGGCAGCAAAGGTACGTCGGTTGTAGCGGCGCGATGTAGCCCGCTTACCCATCTTATACAGGAATGGTCGCCACCAGGGCGACCATTCTTTGTTTTATCTCCTGTAAGCAGGAATCAATAGTAGGAAATTGTACGGTTTGTAACCCAAGTGCGAGGCTCAACGCCTTGTCTGTTGGTTACTCTTTGAGTACCGGTGCACTTTGTCCAGTTGCCCTTGGAGTCATACTCGTACTCATAAGTGGTTTCATAGCGATCACTGCCTGATACAGTGTTTGTGACTACCTCTTTTATTTCGTCACCCTTATCGTTATAGGTGCATTCGATAGTCTCTATATTATAAGGGCTAGACTCTCCATCATTGTAGTACTCGCTTACTTCCTTTTCTGTGAGTAACTTATTCTTGAAGTTTTTGTTTACTGTGCGGGTACGCTTCATAGTTACTTGACCAGCATATGCTGGATCCCAGCTGAAGAAACCTTCTACGTATGTGTCAAACTGTCCGTTAGCCTGATAGGTGATGGGGCCGATGAACTCGTGCTCGTCACGGGTGTAGCGTGGATAGTTACCCTCATACTCAATGATTATGTCGTCATAAACCATAGAATCGTCATACAATCTCTCTTTGCCGCCTGATGTGCTGATGGTAAGATTGTCCCCCTTGAATTTGTACTCCATTACGATAGTACCGTAATCCTCATTTTCAAATGTAACCTTTGACAATCCTTTGGTCAATCCCATTTCAAAGATGTGGAATACCTTGCCCGGACCGATGGGAAGAGGACAGAACTTGTTGCCGTTGTCATATTCAAGTTTCTGGGTTGATGCGACCATCGTGCCGTTATAATCTGCTTCACTTTCAATCTTGGATACATATCCTGCAGAATTATAGGTATAAGTGGTTGTGCTCCAAGTTGAAACCGATGAAATAAGACGACCTTTGCTGTCGTAATTATCGGTAAAATTATCATTAACGATGGTCTTGACACCTTTTGGGGCCAACTGATAGGTGGTCCAGAAATTAGCGTCGCCGTTTCCTCCGTTTTCAGGGTCATCCCCGTTAACGGGATCCTCACAAGCTGTAAAGGCAAATAATGCAGTTGCAGCCATGAATAACAAATGCTTAATTCTCATAATCGTCTAAAAAAGGTTAGCGTTATCGTTTAGATTTTGCAAACATAGTTAAATTTTTTATTAGATTTGCATTAAATCAAAATTAAACGCAATATATGGATCTGATAAAGAGATTTTTAGGCTATACAGCTGTCGATACGCAGTCCGATGAGAACTCGGAAACCGTTCCCAGCACCGCCAAGCAGATGAATCTGGCACGCCAACTCAAGGCCGAGCTGGAGAGTATGGGACTTGAAGAGGTTTACATGGATGACATGGGGTACGTCTATGCATCGCTCCCGGCCAATACTGACAAGAAAATACCTACCATTGGTTTTATATCGCATATGGATACCAGCCCCTCTATGAGCGGTAAGGATGTAAAACCACGTATTGTGAATAATTATGACGGGGGTGACATAATACTTAACAAAGAGCAGAACATAGTGCTTTCGCCCAGCTTGTTTCCCGAATTGCTTGCTCATAAGGGGGAGGACCTTATCGTGACAGACGGCACAACCCTTCTGGGAGCCGATGACAAAGCAGGTATAGCCGAGATAATCACCGCCGTGGAGTATCTGCAGCAGCATCCTGAGATAAAGCACGGCAAGGTTCGCGTGGGATTCAATCCCGATGAGGAGATTGGCATGGGTGCCGCTCATTTTGATGTGGAGCGTTTTGGCTGTGAGTTCGGTTACACCGTTGACGGTGGTGAGGTAGGAGAGATGGAGTATGAAAATTTCAACGCTGCCAAGGCCGTGTTCAAGATTCAGGGACTCGAGGTTCATCCGGGTTACGCCAAGGGCAAGATGGTCAATGCATCACTTCTGGCTGCCGAACTGATTGAGTTGTTCCCCGCAAACGAGACTCCCGGAACCACTGAAGGCTATCAGGGCTTCTATCATCTGGTAGGCCTGAATGGTGAGGTTGACCATGCATCGGCCGTATTCATTATCCGTGACCACGACCGTGCCAAGTTTGAGGCCCGCAAGGAGTTTGCGAAGGCTGTGGCCGACAAGATGAATGCCAAATACGGCCAGGGCACCGTGGTGGCCGAGGTTACAGACCAGTATTACAACATGAAGGAGCAGATTGACAAGGTTCCGTTTGTGGTGGATATAGCATGTGAGGCTATGAAACTGGCAGGAGTCAATCCCGTCAAGGTTCCTATCCGCGGCGGTACGGACGGCGCACAGCTCTCATTCAAGGGACTTCCTTGCCCCAACCTGTTTGCCGGAGGAATGAATTTCCACGGCCGTTATGAGTGGGTTCCCGTGCAGAGCATGGAGAAAGCCATGATGACGGTTGTCCGCATCATCGAACTTGTAGCAAAGCGTGACTGGTAACCAGACGCATTATCCAGTCCCACCATCGGGCGGGCAGAACAGCGTGCAAGAATACAATCAGCCCGGATCCGGCACCCAAGCGGTAACGGATCCGGGGCTTTTTTGCGTTTACGGCTCGGGCTATGGCTTTGGCCACTCTCTTGGGGTTTGAGAGCAGGTTTGATGTGTATCCCTTGCGCAGCAGACGGGCAGTACCAGTTGGGTGAGTCGGGCCAGTCCGAAAACATTCACCTCAAGTTGACGCTTGGCCTCGGCAATAGTCACGTTCTCTATGGTTCCCATGTAGCCGTAACCGGCGTTGTTTATGAGCACGTCTATTCGGCCTTCAACATCGATTATGCTGTTCACTCCGTCCACCATCGATACTTCATCGGTCAGATCCATGCGTATGGGCGTCACACCGCGCTCCCGCAGTTGTTCCAGCAGTTCCCCCCTGCGGGCCGCACCATAAACCTTGTGCCCCTGCTCAGCCAGCATCAGAGCCGCATCATATCCAATCCCGCTGCTGGCTCCGGTAATCAGAATCACTTTCTGTTGCATGCCGCAAATATACAATTTTCAAAAAATATTGTTTCATCATGCAAGATTTATCCTGTTGATGGATTTATTATGCAGAAACATTTATTTTTGTGTTATGAAGAAAAAAGATAAAAGAACAGCCATTGTCTTAACCTTAATATCGGCATTATTGACGGGTTGCAGTCTTGATGCTGATGGCATTAAGGAGCCGGAACCCGAAAATGAACCGGTAATATCACTTGTTGGCAATTTGGAACTTACTCCGGCGGAACAGGAGTTGGTAAACCATAGCAATGAATTTGCCTTTAATCTGTTCAGGCAGATTCCCGATTCTGCATTGAATTACCTGAAAAGCAAAATAGTGTCGCCTTTAAGCATTACATACGCCCTTGGTATGCTCAATAACGGTGCAACCGGCAATACCCAGGCACAAATAAATGAGGTATTGGGATTTGGAGACACAGGAGCCGACAGCATCAATGAATTCTGCTATAAGATGATAAAAACGGCACCAGCGCTTGACACACTGACCAAGGTGTTGATAGCCAATAACATCTATATGAACAAAGGCTACACACTCAAAGACGGTTTTATAAAGAAAGCCAAGTCTTTCTATAACGCTGAGCCCGAAACCCGCGATTTTTATGACGGAAAGACTATGGATGTCATAAACAAATGGGCAAGCGACCATACCGAGCGGATGATTGACAGAATACTTGATGAGGATTCTTTTGATCCCCAGACCGTCAGCTATCTACTTAATGCAATATACTTTAAGGGCAGTTGGACTTATAAGTTCGATAAGTCTCAAACAAAGGTGGAGGAGTTTATATTACCGGATGATAAAGATGGCCTGTTATCCTGTGAAATGATGCAAATGCATTCGGAAATAGATTATGCGGAAACGGACCAATACCAGGCTGTCAGCCTGCCATATGGCAACGGCTCATTCCAAATGACGGTATTATTGCACAAGATCAAACAGGTGGAACCGCCATTACCTATTGGGGAACTGGATATAGCCCCCAAAGTTCCTACTCTTGAACAATGGCAGGAATTGAACCGCAACATGAGTCAACGTGAGGTAATGCTCAAACTGCCCCGTTTTGAGACCGAATCAAACATAGATCTGATTGAAATCATGAAACGGTTGGGTATGACCGATGCATTTAATGGACATGATGCCGATTTCAGCAACTTCTGTAATGTACCTGTCTATATAGGCCTTATGAAACAGGTTGCCAAGATTAAGCTTGACGAAGAAGGTACTGAAGCTGCGGCTGCTACTGTTATAGGAATCGAAAAGACATCGGAATTACCCAGTTATACCAAATTCTATGCCAACCGCCCGTTCATCTATGTAATCAGCGAGAAAAAAACAGGTGCAATCTTCTTTATAGGCCAATACACAGCCCGTTGATACGTGACATCTCCGGATAATCATGAACAGCGTTTAGCAAAACGGCTGCAGGATGGAAATAGGGCGGCCGCAAGGGAGTTTTACGCCCTTTATGCCGATTTCTTGGCTGGTATTTGTGCACGATATATCGTAAATGAGGAGGACCAGAAGGATGTGTTTCAGGAATCATTCATAAATATTTTCTCCAATATAAGACAATATACATATCGTGGAGAAGGCTCCCTTAAGGCTTGGGCTGCCAGAATAGTAGTGAATGAATCGCTCAAGTACATCAGGAGCGGACATCAGCATGAACTCATACCCATAGATATGGATATTGCCGATAAGGAAGAAGACGATCCGCTCATAAACGCTATACCTCCCGATGCCATCATGGAGATGCTGAGCCGTCTGCCCATAGGATATCGTACAGTATTCAATCTTTATGTATTTGAAAACAAAAGTCATCAGGAGATAGCAGACCTGCTGGGCATCAAGGAGAACAGTTCGGCGTCACAACTGCACAGGGCAAAGAATATGCTTGCCAGGATGATAAAAGAGTATAATGACAAAAACAACCCGCGACAATGAAAGAAGAATGGAGACTTGAAATGCAACAGAAGATGGAAGGCTACAGAAAGCCTGCCCCTGAGTTGTCGTGGAGTGAGATTTATCGTGTTATGCCAGCTCCACATATCGTTTTACCACTTTGGATAAAGCATACTGTTGCAGCATCTGTTGTACTGCTTATAGCGGGTATCGGCTACAGGTTCCTTAATGTCAATGATGCTGTGCCTATGCCTGATCTGCCCATTGAAACGATTAAAATTGATGAACTGCAACAGATGGAGCAAGAGCGACCTATCATTGAAAAAGAGAATCCGGTTTCTGCTCAGTTAGAAAAAGTAAGGCGCAACCAAAGGCTTGTATCATTGGAGACAAAGACTGATGTTGCTCCAGAATATCCTGCAGATTTAATTGATTCAGAAAATACTTCCGTATCCCAGTCGGTGGCATCGGAATCCGTTGAACAGGCGCCCGCAACAGACGATCAGCAACCCTCTGTTGTCCGCAAAACCGAACCGGTTTATCCTAATTTGGATTTACCTCAGCGTAAACGTAAAAAAGAGAGCCGCCTGATGGCTATGGCATATGTTTCAAACTATATGTCCGATAGCTATAGGTCGGAATCTCACACACAAACTGGTATTACACAGGATATTTCCAGTAGAATCGTTTATCAAGATCCATCTACGGGTCGTGTCTGCGATTTATTAGATGTAGATTGGGAGGGAGAAATGATTCCGATAACTGTATATGACACTGTTACTACAAAGACAAACACCTTGATCGACCATGAATACAGTCATCATCAGCCCATCAGATTCGGTTTGATGTTTCTCTATAGGCTCAATGACCATTGGAGCCTGGAGAGTGGACTTTCATATACACGCCTTTTATCGGATATCACTACTAGGGTTGATGGCCAGGTGACGGCTGTATCCGAACAGCGCCTACACTATATTGGAATACCGCTTAATCTGGGTTATCAGTTCAGGATATACCGGCGTGTGGGCATGTATGTAAAGGCCGGCGGATCCATAGAGAAGATGTTGAATGCAAGTCCATGGCAATTCTCATTGAATAGTGCAGCTGGAGTCAATTATGAACTGACGGACAGGTTCAGTCTTTATTTTGAACCTGGTGTGGGTTATTATTTCAATGACGGCAGCAGCATATCAACGCTGTACAAAGATCATCCGCTAAATTACAATCTCAGCATTGGATTGCGCATCAGTCTTTGAACACATTGGGGACGGTTCTCTGTGAAGTGAACCCCAAAAGTTAGACGATTTATTAATCATTTACCTGGTAAAGAGTTCGGTATTGCACCGGGCTCTTTCCTTTTAATCTCAGTTTTATTCGGTCGTTGTTGTAGTATCTGATATAAGCTTTGAGTTCTTTCTTAAACTCATCGACCGATTCCCAGTCCTGCAAATATAACAACTCAGACTTCATTAGTCCAAAAAAGTTCTCCATCATTGAGTTGTCCAGACAGTTTCCTTTCCTGGACATGCTCTGTATTATGCCTCTTTCCTTGAGTATATCCTGATATCTTTGTTGTTGATATTGCCATCCTTGATCTGAGTGTAGAATAAGTCCCGACAAGTCGTTTTTCTTATTAAAGGCCTTCTTGAGCATCGTTAATACCATCTTCATATCGGGGCTTGAAGATATCTGGTACGATATTATCTCCCCATTAAACATATCCAGGATGGGCGACAAAAACAGTTTCCTTTCTTTTATCTTCACCTGTGTGACATCGGTAGTCCATTTCTTGTTGGGCGCATCGGCACTAAAGTCACGGTTGATGACGTTGGGAGCAATCTTTCCTACATTGCCTTTATAAGAGCGATAGCGCTGGTTCCTGCGCTTGGCTTTCAATGACATACCTACCATGAGCTTTCTGACCGTCTTGTGGTTTACAACAACACCTTTATCCCTTAACTGGATGGTTATACGGCGGTATCCGTATCGGCCTTTATGTTGGTCGTATATCTCACGGATGCGAGCCCTCAGGTCGTCATATCCATCGGATTGTCCGATTCGTTTGATGTGATAATAAAACGTGGAACGAGCCATCCCATTGAGCTCCAAAAGGAGGTCAAGGTCATGTTCCGGCCTTAATTCTTCGATGGCTTGCGCCCAATATTGCGTAATTGAGCTTCTCTTTCCTCGATTAAGGCCTTTACTTTTTTTAGCAGGGCATTCTCTGCGCGCAGACGCTCATTCTCGTACAGTGCACGCTCAAGCTCTGTCATTTCTTCGAGTTTCTTTTTCTTTGGCCTTCCCATTAGTCTTGCGGAGTGATTTGACGGCTTGCAGTTGTACAAAGCCACGTAACCTCCTTTCTCTACCATACGTTTCCAACGTATGATGGTGTTGACATTGACATCGTACTTGGCTGCTGCCTTGCACAAAGATAAACAATTGGTATCTATTTCACGCAGTATCATCTCGCGCGATTCACCATCTTTCCAACGATGTTTTGTCTTAATCAGACCCGATGGGCCATCCTTCTGATACTTAAGCCACAACACCTCAAGGTCTTTATGGCTTATAGCATGGTGTTTACAGATATAGTCTATGCTATATCCTC
>Ga0208297_1000225_pt1 | contig 142658 bp, 140 predicted proteins | sample LMS_cellobiose_e_FD_187367 | JGI IMG/M metagenome (GOLD analysis project Ga0208297, IMG submission 187367) | Rumen-fistulated moose microbial communities from Alaska, USA - LMS_cellobiose_enrichment (SPAdes) (version 2) | ecosystem: Host-associated > Mammals > Digestive system > Stomach >... | reverse complement strand
TAGAAGTTCGAGATTGCCACGCCCCTCCGGGGCTCGCAATGACACATAAGATGGCCTTCTGGTATGTCATCGGCCGTTCCGGCACTACCGATGTTCACTATCGTTCACGGCTAATGTTGCGAGGAGCATAGCGACGTGGCGATCTCTTTTTAGCAACTTTTTTGAGACTCTCAGACACCCTGTTGACTTAGAAAAAGGGGAGGATGATTTATGCAGTAATGCCGGTTCAATGCGGCACAAGGCCAATCTAGCTCCGGTCCAGCTCCGGCGAAAAAACTATATCAACATAAAGATGAGGAGCAAAGAACCAGATGGCAGCTGCTCGATACTAGTTGGTATCTTTAGCTTTACTGGTCTTTCGGTTGGCCGCCAACTTTTGAGAGAATATCGGGTACCATCTCCACGATGCGATCCATAGCTCCCCGACCACTTAGCGGGAGGACACTTACATCGTTTTTCTTGACAACAATAATGGCAGTAGGAGTTATCTTACCACCAGCTCCTCCTCCTCCTCCTTCACCATCGTTCCCCTTTTGATCCTTTCCGGAGCCAACCCCATTCCCGGCACCAAATGTGACGCTGATAACAGGAATCAAAGTTATTTCGCCAACCTGCAGAGGTTGGCCAACTACTGTTTCTGTACGGAAAAACTTCTGCAACTGCTCGAATATGGCCGTCATACTTTCGGTAAAATTCATCTTGGATACCTCCTAAAATCATCTTGCTTATATCCTATACACTGCTTTTAGGCAGTGGGTTGCAGAGAAAAGCGTGAATGAGCCTTTTTATTTCGGCGAAGCTCACGCATAGGGGCGGAGAAGAAGAATCTTGCTCCATAGAATAATAGTACCGATATAATAATTCTGCCTTTGGCTTGAACCTCGATGTACTGTTCCGGTGAATCCCATACCGGTTGCAGGTCTACTTTACTGTGAGGAATCTTTTCCAAAAACTGAAGCACTAAAAAGAGAAGAACTGTATCACAGGGGTCATCTAAACCAATTCTCCCCTGTATAATGATCGACTTGGGCATGATATGCTTAACAACTGCTCTTACTACCAACCAGGTTTGTTGAATTAAGGGAAGGTTTATCCAGGATCTAACAGAAAATAATTTAGTCGGAGCGGCTTTTTTGCGGTTATTCCGCGCAGATGTATTCTGGCCGGTTGTATGCTTCAGTGAAATGGTTTTTCTGGCAATAAGCAGAGTAGGTTGCTGGTAAGATGTTTCGTAAACAAATGACACCAGACCCAAAGCATGACCGTGAATACCAAGCTGCCGCCCGTTAAGATGAAGACTGATCTGGTAGGAAAGGGGCAATACCATTAGGATAAGGAACAATAAAATTATTGCTGCCAGTATCCCTAGTAAAGTATATATAATGATCATTTTACTAATCCCTTTCTAACCAAACGGCTTATAACCGATATCTTACTTTTGGGTTGATTTGACCCCCTGGGCAGCCATCTGGGAATGGGAAGAAAAGAAGTATAGTAGTACGCATATTTCAGGTTTCCCAAGGATATGTTATATAAGTCACCAAGCCCTATACTGTTTTCGTGAACCGGTAGCTCTGCTTGTATTTGTTTTATTGCCTGGAGCCTGACCCTTTCGAATTCTGCTGCGTGTGGTGCAGGAGTGCTCAAATGATACAGATCCCAATCGATTATTTTGCACTGATTTACTAAACTGCGGCAATCGGAACACATTTTTAAGTGTTCATGAAATAATTGATGCTCTGCATTTCCCCAGTCACTGTCCAGCCATTCCTGCCAGGTTGATATATCAGGGCATTTAATCATGATCAGGCCTCCATCCATCCATAGCGTCGCATAGCATCCATTAATAGGCGGCGGGCTCTATATATATCGCTTTTGACTGTTCCTACCGGCTTGCCAAGAATTTGGGAAATTTCCTGATAGGACATCTCATCCATATAGCGCATGGTAATTTCCAGCCGGTAAATATCCGGCAAGAGCAGAAGGCAGCGGGTCAAAAGATCATGTTCTGCCAGTTGGTTATCCCAGTTACTTCCATATACTCCGGCTAGCTGGTGGAGAAGGGAACGACCATCCTCCTGAATAGTGTCCAAGGACAGATGGTCATGCTTTTTCTTATCACGATAGTAGTTTAAACAGGTGCGAACTGCCACCTGTTTCGCCCAGGGTAAAAAGGGCAGCTTTTCATCATAACGATCAATGAAACGAAACAGTTTAATGTATACTTCCTGTAAAACATCCAGAGCTTCTTCTTTATCATAGGTATACCCATAACAGATCCGGTACAGGCTCTGTTCGATCTGCTGGATAAGTTGATCAAATGCCTGCAAGTCGCCTTCTTTGCATCTTCGAATCAACGAGCGATGGATATCCATATAATACCCCAAAACTGTTGCTGTTATATATTACACAGAATAGGCTGGTGCGGTTGCAGATAATAAATAATATAAAAAAGCCCTCATTCGGAGGGCTTTTTAGTAACTGTATTTTCAACTGGTTGGGAAGGTGATATCCGCTCACTCAATTGACGGTACATAATGTCCGCAATTCCCAGGGTATTGGATTGACTGATTAGTTTGGCATACTCGTCAAAAAGCATGGATTCGAATATATCCATGGCAAGACTATCACCCAGCCATCCGCTTTTGGGTATGGTCTGGCGCATCGAATTCAATACTTTGGACACCAGTACACTCTCCATGTCCTGACAAGCCTGGAGAAGCCTCTTTTCGTCCCCGCTGCTCATAGCTTTATTCAGAATGGTAGCGAAGTCTTTAGTAGATTTATTCGAAACATCTGGTTTAATTAAATCAGTCATGTTCTGCATCAGGTAAGCAGGGTCGGTTATTTTCACCAATAGCCCCCCTATCTGCGTAAGTTAGAAGCGGTTTGCAGCATTTCGTCAGAAGACTGGATAACTTTGGAGTTCATTTCATAGGCTCGTTGAGCAGTAATCAGATTGACCATTTCTTCTACGATCTGAACGTTAGATGCCTCCATATATCTGGACATCAGACTGATAGTCTGATCCTCTTCAGGATCCCAATCTACAGGTTCCCCCGAGTTATCGGTTGCTTGATACAAGTTCTTGCCTAGTTTTTGTAATCCGGCCGGATTCACGAAAGTTGCTAATTCCAATTGGCCGGCTTCTTGAATTTCTTCGTCACCGGGTATCTTATAAGTAACCATACCATTGCTCTCGATGGTTATATCATAAGCTTGCGGATCCAGGGCTTCAACTCCCACATAGTAATAACCATCGGCATTTACCAGCCGACCTTCGGCATCTATTTTTATACAGCCATCCCGGGTATAAAGGTAATCATCATAGCCGGGAACTTCTACTTTAAAAAATCCAGTACCCTGTATAGCTACGTCCATGGGGTTACCAGTTTCCTGTAAATTTCCCTGGGTAAACAGGGTATAACTTACTACTGGATGTACCCCCAGGCCCACTGCCAGGCCGCTGGGTTCGATCAAATCCTCATTAGCTATTGGACGTCGAATATTTTGATAGAGTAAATCCTGAAATTCTACGCGTTGACGCTTGAAACCGGTGGTGGTTACGTTGGACATGTTGTGAGCCAGGGTGTCGATATTCATCTGCTGGGCATACATGCCTGTGCTGGCCGTGTAGAGAGACCTCATCATGGCTGTAATCCTCCTTGCACATGCTAATAGCGGTGCATCAGTCGTTCAGCACCGCTGCGGGCCTCTCTCACGAGTCCAGCCCGCTTTTTTTCAGTTATCTAATGTATCGAAAAGATGAAATGAAACCTTTAACAAAAAAATGGTTTAAATCATGGCTATAAAACAGCCCTTGCGGTGATAAGAAAGACTACTATATTGTCATTGCCCTAAAGGCCTACTTATGTACCCGTACGGCGATTATTATATAGTGAGCGATAGCGAACATCGGGGGGCATTAGGAAAATGATACAATTAGGAAGCTATTTTCACAGCAATTATCACCTGAATAACAGGCAACGATAAACAAAAACTTAAACCTGTCATCGCGAGGAGCAAAGCGACGTGTCGATCTGTTAACTCAAATCGTTAGTTGACTAGAGATTGCCACGCGCTGGTGCGGTCACATTTATCACCTGTGGTGCAGACCACGGACGAAAACATCGGATACGGCTTAAGCAGAGTATTAGCCGGGCGAGTAACTACGACGAGCCGTGGCAGCACACGGCGAAACTGAGGGCTGCGAAGCGGAGCGAGAAACAGGATGTTTCGAGCAGCGAGTACTGAGTGCATGGATGCCGAATTACGAGCGGTCCGCTTTGCACCGAAGTAAGCCGATGTGCTGCAGGTGAGGAGTCCCGGAGCGAGCCGGCTAATACTCCTGCATCCTGGCTAACAGTACTGCCAAGCCGTGGTTAGCGCAGATGGACATAGAGATCGCCACGCGCTACCGCGCTCGCGATGACAGTATAGCTGTCTTTTGCACTAACGCGAGGACAGTTTTCACAGCAATGACACATTATGAAGTCATTTTCACAGCAACGATAAATTTAAGTGCGGTGATGACAGGCGATACTGTCTGCCTGTTTCAACTGGAATGATCATAATTCTCCCAGTAAATTTCATATGCTTAGTAGCAAGAGGTGAATGGATATGATAAAGATATCTGATTTGCGTACTCGAGATGTAATTAATATTCTGGATGGCAAGAAGCTGGGCAACATCATCGATATCGATCTGGACCTGGATAATGGGAAAGTGCTGGCATTGGTTCTTCCTGGCAGGGTGAAGGGATTTCTATTTACTAAACGGGAGGAAGTGGTGGTGCCCTGGCAAAAAATCGTGCGCATCGGTAGGGATGTGATTTTGGTGGAAGTTCCGATAGCCAGTGAAATTGAAGAATACCGCAGGGATTATCTGTTGGAGGAAGAGGATTTATAGCTGGTTGAATTATTGAAGGAGTTTGGTCATAATAAGGGCAGTAATTACCTCCAACAAGGAGGAATCAACTTTGCGATGTCCTTATTGCCAGGAGTTTGAGAGCCGGGTGCTGGACTCACGTCCCAGTGAGGACGGCAATTCTATTCGTCGCCGGCGAGAATGCAATGCCTGCAAACGCAGGTTCACCACCTATGAACGGGTGGAGGAACGTCCTCTGCTGGTTGTCAAAAAGGGAGGCAACCGGCAGCCTTTTAACCGGGACAAGCTTATTGCCGGGCTTACCCGTGCCTGTGAAAAAAGACCGGTTAGTATGGATCAGATTGAACGACTGGTAGGAGAAATCGAACGAGATCTGCGTGACCAATATGACCGGGAAGTAAGCAGCCGGGTTATTGGTGAAATGGTTATGGACCGTCTGCAAAAACTGGATGAAGTAGCTTATGTACGCTTCGCTTCTGTATACCGGCAGTTCACCGATCTAAACAGCTTTATCAAAACTATCGATCAGCTTAAGAAGTCCTGACTATCAGCGGGTAAATTGTCACTGGCCAAGAACTGCTGTAGCTTTTCCAGTATAACCGGCAGGGGGAGAATACGTTCTTCGATGCGGCTTATGGTGCGCCCATAAAGATACATTCTGTCCTGGTATCTGCCCATTTCACGAATTGATTGAGGCAAGCTGTCCAGGTTTTTCATCCAACGGATGGCTGAGGCACGAGGCAGATGGAATGTAAACCGGTAGTCTTCCAGAGAGATCCGGAACTCCACTAAAGAGTAATATTCCTTATCCACGGAACCAATTGTACATTTGGGACAATAATATCCTTGCTTTAAGTAGTCTACATAGGACATGCCGGCTGCTCGGGCCGATTCCTTGCAATCATCACACAGCCAGATTTGTTTCCGGTCTGGACCTAAAAGATAAATGGCCTGAATTAAATCGGCAAACTGATTATATAGTTTTCTTATAACCTGGTTTTTAAGGCGGTAAAGATCTGCAGACTGTTCTTGATACTTCTTAGCATAATGGTTGAGGTGAAACAGGTAAAAACAGATCATAAGAAATTGCTGCTGGGGATGGTCCTGAATTGAGGTTACAAACCTGTCGTAATAGTTTAAAACTCGGGACATCCGGCGAAAATCGGTAGAGGCTGAATGGGAAAAATCGTGTTTTTTCCGGGTGTTTATTTCCTGAATTATGGAATGAACATCCAGTTTATCTATATCCTGTTCCGAAAAAAGTAAAGTTGAACCACCACCGGAACGGCGCTTTATATCAGCTACATTTAAGTACCCATAGCGTATCATTTCATGTACCTGACGATTACTAAGGCTATATTTGCGAGCTACTTCGCTGATGGTCAGCATGAATTATATCACCTAATCCTGTTTTAAGCTGTCATTCAGACTGATCATCCAGTTCTTGGAGAAGGGCTTTGGCTTGGTCAAGAACCTGCTGGGGGACCATTACTCTGACTTCCGCCATGGGCCCTACCGTTACCGGCATTTGGGAAACTTCACGCCGCAGTATTTTGTATGGTATTCCGTAGGAGTTTAGCAAGCTTTCAATAATTAAATCATTAGGTGGATACACACTAGTCAGGAGTACCCAGGTAGATGAGCTTAAATCATACCCGCAGTATTTACATACTGCATCAGGGCCTTCTATCATTTGTTCACATTGGGGACAGTTCACCCTTTATCACCTCTATATAACTATTTTATGCGAAAAGGGTGGTTTTCACAAATGAGTCAGGAGATATGGCAATTCCAAAATGACATAACCTATTTAACCCTGCCCACCTGGGAAGAAAAAGGGGCTCGGATTATATTCACGTCCCGTCATACCGGACATAGTCAAGGGGCTTATATGAGTTTGAATATGGCGTTACATGTAGGAGATTATCCCGAGGCAGTACTGGCCAACCGTAAGAAGGTTTTGCAGTTAATGGGAACGGATTTGTCGCACATGGTGTGCTGCCAGCAGGTGCACAGCAATCAGGTGGCAGTTGTTGACAGCAGTTATGCGGGGCGTGGTTCTCAGCATTACGAAGATGCTCTGCCTAGTACCGACGGATTAGTTACCGCTACACCTGGCTTGGTACTGGCTACCTTCTATGCTGATTGTATTCCGGTATTCCTTTTTGATCCGGTACGCAAGGTGGCAGCATTGTGCCATAGCGGCTGGAAGGGTACCATGGGGTTAATCACTACTAAAACACTGGAGGTTATGAGTAGTCAATTTAACTGTCAGCCTGCTGATATTATGGTTTATATTGGACCTGGGATTAGCTCTTGCTGCTTCGAGATACAAGCTGACCTGGCTGATAAAGTGTTATCTGCATTCGCAGCCGATGATGATATAATCATAAGTAAGCAAAAGCGAATTCGGTGGGATTTAAAGGAAACCATCCGCAGGTGTGTCATTAATTTTGGGGTTCCAGAAAGTCAGATAATTGTCTCCTCTTGGTGCACATCCTGCCATACGGATTATTTCTATTCCTTTCGAAAGGAGCAAGGGATAACTGGTCGCATGGCAGCTCTGATTATCCTTGCTGGTGGTAAGAGTAATGAAGAACCATAAAATCTTGGTAGTTGATGATGAAGCTTATATAGTTGAACTGGTAAAGTTTAACCTGGAAAAGGAAGGTTATCAGGTAATAGTTGCCAGTGACGGCAAAAGTGCCTTGGACATGGTCCGGGCAGAACATCCCGACCTGATTCTACTGGACATCATGCTGCCCCATGTGGACGGATTAGAGGTATGTCGTATTTTAAAGCAAAGCCCGGACACCAATTCCATACCCATTATAATGTTGACCGCCAAAGGTGACGAAATTGATACTGTTCTTGGGTTGGAAATGGGAGCCGATGATTATATCAAAAAACCTTTTAGTCCCCGGGAAATGGTAGCGCGGGTGAAAGCCCGGCTGCGGGCTTTGAAGATTCTGGAAGCCGAAAAAGCTGTAGGGGAAAAGGTCTATGTAATCAAAGATCTTATTGTTGTTCCTGAGAAATATGAGGCTTTTTTGGGAGAGGACAAGTTGGAACTAACCCCTAAAGAATTCGAACTGCTGAGTTTGATGGTGTCCCATCAGGGTAAAGTATTTACCCGGGAGGCTCTGCTGGAAAAGGTGTGGGGCTACGAGTATTCAGGTGATACCCGTACCGTTGATGTTCACATCCGCCACCTGCGTCAAAAACTGGGTGACGACTCCAATTATCCAGACTATATTGAGACGGTGCGCGGAGTAGGATATCGCTTTGTAGAAGGCCGAGTCAAATAAAGGGGAAATGGGTATGTTAAGATTGCAGCAGGAACAGCGGCGTATACAGGGGATATTAGCCAGCATGGTAGATGCGGTTCTGGTGGTGGATACCCAGGCTCGTATAAGTTTGGCTAACAAGGCCGCTGAGAATTTGTTTTTGGTTAGGGAGGGAGGCCTGGAAGGCAAGCAGTTAGATGAAATTAACTGCTACCGGGAAATCAGCGGTATGATTTGTCGGGTGTTAGACACCGGTAAGGAAGTATTTATTGAAACCACTATTAAACCATCTACGCAGATATACCGTGTCCATGTGGTACCTATTAAAGATCCAGATGATAAAGTGGAAGCTGCAGTAGCAGTATTTCATGATGTTACTGATGCTCGTAATTTTGACCAAATGCGCTCTGAATTTGTAGCTAATGTGTCTCATGAACTTAGAACCCCATTAACATCTATTAAGGGCTTTGTAGAGACACTTTTGGATGGCGCCATGGAAAACAGCGATACCTGCAGGCGGTTTTTATCCATCATTGAAGCTGAAACCGATCGCTTGACACGTTTGATTGACGATATGCTCAGTCTATCCTCTATTGAATCCAAAGAAAGAACCCTTCATTTACAGCCAGTTTGTTTGGTACGTTCAATGAGGACCATTATGAATATTATGGGGCCGCAGATAAGTGATAAAGATCTGCATGTAGAGTTTATCTACCCGCAAAACCTGCCCCGTATACACGCTGATGAGGATTTGCTGGGACAAGTTCTAATAAATCTTTTGGATAATGCCATAAAATACACCCCTCCCCATGGAAAAATTATTATTCGCTGCCGGCGTCGTGACAGTCGAATAATCATCTCCTTTACCGATACGGGGGTGGGTATACCCCGGGAAAGCATTCCTCGAGTATTTGAACGTTTTTATCGAGTGGACAAGGCTCGTTCGCGCAATCACGGAGGGACCGGTTTGGGTTTAGCTATTGTCAAACATATTGTGGAGTCCCACGGTGGAGAAGTATTTGTTGATAGCGAAGTGGGACGAGGATCAACCTTTGGGGCCAGTTTTTTGGCGGTTTAACCCGTTGAAAAAAAGGGAAATTCGGCGCGAATACAGAATTTATATAATTTCAGATAAGTTAAACACCAAAACAGAGGACCGATAATATGCACAGTCTCGAAATTAACCTCAACCGTATTAGACAAAGAATTTCTATCGCCTGTGCCAGTGTAGGAAGGGATGTTAGCAGTGTTACCCTAGTGGCAGTCAGCAAAACGGTAGGAGTGGAAGCTGTGCAAGCAGCTGTTAAACTCGGAGTTACCGATTTTGGAGAGAACCGGGTTAGCGAGCTGGTACATAAAAGAGCAGTTGTGCCTGATGTACGCTGGCATATGATTGGACGACTGCAGACTAATAAAGTTAAAGAGGTGGTGGATAAAGCCTATCTTATTCATTCACTGGATAGATGGAATCTTGCTGAAGCTTTGCAGAAAAGAGCTGATATCCTGGATATAACTATACCGGTTTTATTACAGGTGAATATAGCCGGTGAAGAGCAAAAAGCCGGTGTGCATCCGGATGAAGTATTACCTTTTCTGCAGTCTATTGATCAGTTACCCCGCATCAAAATAATGGGACTGATGACTATGGCACCACTCAGTGATGACCCCGAGCATTCACGCCCGATTTTCAGGGAATTGGCCCAGATGCGGAAACAGCTGCAGCAGTATGATATACCTAATGTTTCCCTACGTCATTTGTCCATGGGCATGTCCCAGGATTTCGAGGTGGCTATACAGGAAGGAGCTGACCTGGTTAGAATAGGTTCCTCCCTTTTTCAAAATAATAGCTGAGAATATGAGATGAGGAGGCAGGATAAATGGGTTTTGGTGACAAGTTTTGGTCATGGCTGGGTATTGAACATGAGGAAGTACGGGAAGAATTGCTGGAAATTCCTCAAAATACTCAAGAAACTAGAAACGCTGCCAATATTGTGAGCATTCATACCAATAAAACCATGAAAGTGGTAGTCTGTGAACCGGAAAGCTTTGATGAGGTACAGATCCTGGCTGATCATTTAAAAAACCGTAAGCAGGTAATAATGAATCTGGAATCGACACCACCGGAAATATCCCAGCGTATTATTGATTTTATCAGCGGCACCACCTATGCACTGGATGGTAACAGCCAGCAACTGGGAAGGCATATTTTCCTGTTTGCACCCAGTAATGTGGAAATTGCCAAAGATCACCGGTCCATGGTAAGAAGACCTAATTGGTTAAATAATACAGGAGTAGACCGCTAGATGATTTTAGGAGTAATCGGTTGCGGTAAAATGGCCCAAGCCATATTGACCGGTATCCAGAAACAAAATACCTGCCCATATTCAGATCTGCTTGTTAATGATATTGATGACCGTCAAGCTCTTACTTTCGTGGATCTTTTTCAAGCCACCAACTGTGACCAAATAGATTTGGTTAGCCAGTCAGACCTGGTGATATTGGCGGTCAAACCTCATCAGGTCAGTGATGTCCTTAATCATACTGCCGCTGCCTGGAAGCCTGGAAAAATTCTGGTTTCAGTGGCTGCTGGTGTCAGGACCGGCGTAATACTGAGCTATTTACCTGCAGGACTGAAACTGGTTCGGATAATGCCCAATTTGCCAGCCTTGGTAGGAGCAGGCATAGTGGCTGTTACAGCTGCTGAAGGAACAGAAGAAAAGGATCTTCGCCTGGTAGAGAACTTGTTATCAGGTCTAGGTAAGACGGTAAGGGTTGAAGAGGAGAAAATGGATGCCGTAACTGCGGTATCCGGGTCTGGACCAGCTTATGTTATGATGGTGGTTGAGGCTATGATTGAAGCCGGTGTCCAGATTGGCCTGGACTGGAAGGTGGCCAGAGAACTGGTACTTGCCACGATTAGCGGTAGTATTGCCATGCTGGAGAAAACCGGCCAGCATCCTGCTGAGCTTAGGAATCAGGTATCCTCACCAGGAGGTACTACTATTGCTGCGGTTAAACAGTTAGAAGAGCAGGGACTGCGCAGTGCATTTTTTAATGCTATTGAAAAAGCTTATCAGCGCTCTATCCAATTAGGTCAGAAATAAACAGGGAGGAAGTTAGTCGAATATGTTTGTTATACAGGTTGTTAATACTGCCTTCAATGTTCTGATATGGTTGATCGTAGGGCGCTGTATTCTTTCATTTATTCCCCACAATCCTTATCAGCCTATCATTAAATTTATATACGATATAACCGAACCTGTAATGAGTCCTTTTCGTCGTTTGCTCCCTACAGCCGGGCCTATAGATTTTTCGCCTTTTTTGGCTGTTCTGGTTGTAACTTTAATTCAGCGTATTGTTATTCAGCTGCTGTATTACATTTATTAAAGGGGTCCAATCAATAATGATAAATACCAATTTAGAACTGCTGGCTCCTGCGGGAAAATGGGATGTGCTTAAAACTGTTGCTCAAGCAGGGGCGGATGCAGTTTATGCCGGCGGCAAGCGGTTCAATATGCGAATGCTTCGTCCGGATTTTAATTTTTCTGACTGGGAATTGAGACAAGCAACCGATTATCTTCATGAACAGGGCAAACGCCTGTATGTAACCGTTAACAACCTATATTATGAAGATGAACTGGCTGAGTTGAAGGATTACCTGTTCTATTTACAGGAGATCAAGGTTGATGGTTTAATCATTCAGGATCTGGCCACGGCAGCTATTCATCAGGAACTGGGTTTGACTGTCCCTATGCATGCCAGTGTTCAGATGAATATCAGCACTGCCAGCGCAGTGGATTTTTTGGAATCCCTGGGTTTTAGCCGGGTTATTCTGTCAAAGAATCTGACCTTGAATGAAATTGAAGCCATTCATCAAAGTACCAGCCTGGGTTTGGAGTTTTTCGTTCATGGCGACATGTGTATTTCCCATACGGGTCAGTGTTTGTTCAGTAGTTTAATAGCCGGAGAAAGCGGTAATCGTGGACGCTGTCGCAAACCCTGTCGCTGGAAATACCAGTTAGAATTAGGCTCTAAATCTTTGCCTACCGGATATTATCTAGCCCATAGTGACTTGTGCCTGTATCCGTATTTGCAGGAACTGATCCAGGCGGGAGTTGAGTCCTTTAAAATTGAAGGACGCATGCGGGATGCGGAATACCTGGCTTTCCTGGTAGGGACATATCGACGAGCTTTGGACCGGCTTATAGAGGACCCGGATCATTATCAGTCTGATACCCAGGATATGCAGGCGCTTCAGGAGAACCGCATCCGCGATTTTACAAGTGCTAAATTATTCGGGCCGATTGAATTGAATTCTATCGGAGTTGATGGCAGCCGGGAACCCAAATTCCCTACTGCTCCGGTAAGGGTAGTAACTCTTGGCTCGCAAGATTTTGTTCCTCAGACTATGGCACCTCAGACAGTACCAGAATTAGTGGTAAAAGTGGGTGATATGGAAGGATTGCAGCAATTAGCACATCAACCGGTCGGCTATTTTATACTGGGATTAGAGAAAATACAGCCGGGTGACCGGGGCTGGACCTGGCCGGAGTTAGTTACAGCCATGGAATACTGCCAGGAACAGGGAATGAATTTTGTAGTGGAGACCCCGAGAATTGTGACCCAGAACGATATGCATAAAATACAATCCTATCTGGATCGATTGGATGGTTACGCCTGGCAGGCGATAATGGTTAATGACCTAGGTACCTTTAAGGAAGCCGGTGAACGAGGCTATACTATTTATGGAGGGCCGGGATTAAATATAAGCAATACTCGGGCTGGACAGTTAATGGGGGATCAAGGTCTGATTCGTTTTACAGTTTCTCTGGAGGCCAGCTTTGGGGATATTTTAGCCTTATTGGACTCTGATATGGTGGTAGATTTGATTGTTCATGGACCCCAGTGTGCATTAATAACCGATTTCTGTCTAATAAAAGCTGCTGCCGGAGAAAAAACACGTCCCTGTTCAGTTCATTGCCGCAAGGATGCTGCTTTTTTACGTGACGAGTTGGGCCAGTATTATGAAATTCGCGGTGATGATCGGTGCCGCAATCATGTTTTTCTGCCCCAACCATTAAGTTTATATAATTTTTTACCGATATTAACGAAAGCCCAAATCAATGGCCTGCGTATTGAAGGTCAATACATGTCTGTCCATGAATTAGACGCAGTGGTAAATCTATATCAGGAGGGATTGAATCAATTAGCCCACGGGCAATGGCATAAAGAGCCTTACGAGCGTTTGTTGAGCCTGTACCCTACAGGTATTACCTCAGGATGGTTTGCCGGTAGAAATTCCTTGTAATTATGGGAAAGGAGGGGCACGTACATGATCACTGCTATGGAAATTCGCAACCAACAATTTCGCAAAGCCGTACGGGGATACAATGAGGATGAAGTACGAAATTTTTTAGTACGCATTGCTCAGGATTATGAAACTATATACAGCGAATACGCAAAATCCAAAGAAACGATTCAGCGGCTGGAGCATGAGCTATCTCGTTATCATCGTATGGAAGAGACCATGAACAGCAGCCTTATACTGGCTCAGCAAACTGCCGAAGATCTTAAAGCCACGGCCCGAAAAGAAGCTCAGTTGATGTTAGAAGAATCCAAACGCAGGATTTCCGATATTTTAATGGTCTATCAGGAAATAATAAAACGCATGAATCTATTCAACACTGAACTTAAAGCTCAGATTAGCGGACAGATGGAAATGCTGGAAAAAAATCAGCGCAAAATCGAGGAGTTATCAAACTTTTTCTATGGACGGGACCTAAAAGAGATAATGGAGCGATTGGAAACAGCAACTGTTAGCCAGGATCAGCATGATTAATCTTAAACCAGTTCCAGGTGGGGTGCGCCTGGAGATAGTAGTTCAGCCCCGTTCCGCCAAGAACCAGGTTTGCGGAGAAGTTGAAGGCTGTCTTAAGCTTAAGATAACTGCTCCGCCGGTTGATGGGGAAGCTAACCAAGCTTTAATAAAATTCCTGGCAAATTGGTTGCAAGTGTCCCGGCAGGATATTGTAATCTTGCGCGGTGAAAGTAACAAACGCAAATTAATTGAAATTCGCGGGGTAAGTGAAGAATGGCTGCGCAGCCGCCTGGAATCCTTATAAAACTCGTTTGTAATAATTTACTCCGTTCCGTTTATCTATTTCCACCTGCTGCTGACTGGCGAGAGCGTTAAGATAGGCCAACGTTTCAGCCAGGATTAACCGTTTGATATGAATATAGGGATTATCACGAAATAGCTGCACAGCCAGATCCCAGGCGGGAGTAGGTTCTTTTAAGCCCAGGAGTACCTGGCTTTTTCTTTTTTCATGGTGCTGTTCAATTAAACGAATTTTTTCAGTTGCATCTGAGAAACTCATTCCGTGGCCGGGCAGAACCAAGCTGATTTTCATGGTCAGTTTCTGCAGGGCTTGCATATGCTCTATCAATGGATTAATTAAACGGGTGTGAGGCCAGTCAGTGAGATGGAGAATAGTATGCTTAATTAGATTATCCCCCCCTAGCAGCCAGCCATGATCAGCACTTACAAATACTACATGTCCGTCTGAGTGACCTGGAATTAGATAAGTTCGGTAGCGGTCCCCTGCCAGGTTAAGCTCAGTACCTTCTGCCAGCGGAGTAAGTTGAGGATAAGGCTGCATCAGGATATCAATGCTCAGAATATCCTCAGCTAAAGCTTTAATCAATTCATGAGTCCATCCTGCCTGCAGGCATAACTCTTTTACAGCTTCATAATAGTTATTGCCAAAGATGTAGGTGTGAAAAGTTTCTAGATCCCATTCCGAAATGTAAACTGGAGCTTGGCTTTGTTGTTGCAGCCAACCGGCCAGCCCCATATGGTCATGGTGATAGTGGGTAATGTAGATTTTACTAATATGGCGAAAAGATATACCAATCTCTTTTAAGGCCTGGGTCCAACGCTGCTGGTTTTCCTGGACGTTCACGCCGGTATCGATTACCACCCAGCCTGCATCTGATTCGGCAATATAGACATTACTTTCCCGCAGAGGAAATGGCATGGTAGTTCTGAGAACAAAAATATCACCCTGCTTAAGCAGAATCTGTTGGCGATATAACTTCCCCAGCATTAAATTATCCTCCCATAATCTGTATATGCTTTAATAGTTACAGATTAATACTGGATTTGGCAAGCACGGCTTATACAGAGTAGTCCTTGGAAGATGAAATTGCAGGTTCGGAGTGGATAATTATGGCGATCAGCATGGAACATAATATCAAGGCTGCACCTAACAAAGCCCTAGAACTGAGGAGCTCGTTAGCCCATAAATAGCCGGCCAGGGCTGCGAACACCGGTTCCATGGTTAGAACCACTGCAAAGCGTGTAGGAGTACTGTACTTTTGCAGGGCGTTTTGCAAAAGAAAAGCCAGGGAGGTAGCCAGAATGGAAGTAATCAAAATGGCTGTTACCGCGTTGGAGGTAAACTTTTGGGGCCAGGTTTCAGTTGTCAGACCCAGCACCATGCATACTACACCGACGAACAGTATCTGTACCGAGGTAATTGCGACAGGATCATGTTTGTAAGAATAGCGATCCACAAATACTATGTGGAAGGCAAATCCAAAAGCGCATACCAAAACCAGTAAATCACCGGTACTGGGATGAAAACCCCCGGATGGCACTGATAACAGGTAGAGACCTACGGCTGCCAGCAGTACAGTTGCTATGGTGCTGACAGCGGGACGGGTTTTCTTTAGTATGGCATCTATTATGGGAACTAATACCACACTTACACCGGTAACAAAACCAGCATTGGAGGATGTGGTGTACTGCAGACCGATAGTTTGAAAGGTATAACCAATAAATAAAAAAATACCCAGCAGGGAACCTTCTAACCAGGTAGTCAGGGGAGCATTAAAAATTTTGGTACCAGCCACAGCCGCTAACGCCAGAAAAGCGATAATAAAACGTAATCCCAAAAATAGAAATGGTTCTATATCATTAAGGCCATTCTTAACGATCACAAAAGTGGTGCCCCATATGAAGGCAACTACCAACATGCTAAGTTCGGCTCCGGTACGTTTGCTAAGTAACTTAGGTGTCATGTCTTTCTTCCTTAATGCATAGTTAATACATGGTTTGCGAAATGCCCAAGCATTATCATACCACATACCTAGTAAATGAGCGGGGAATAAATCAATTAAAGATTGTAGTTTCATGCAGCAGTTTGTATAATTATTTCAGACTGCAACGTTTAAGGTATTGAACAAACAAAGGAGAGTGCGGGTTAAATGAGAAATTTTGTAAAGTTAATGCTGGCCGGCTTGTTGGTCCTTATTATGGCTTTTGCCTTAGTAGGATGCAGTGGACAGGATAAGAACGATGCCCAGTCTGAACCAGGACCCTCGGAAGCTAAGAAATTGGTAGTAGGTACCAATGCTACGTTCCCGCCTTTTGAAATGCAGGAGGGCAATGATTTCACTGGTTTTGATATGGACTTAATCCGGGCCATTGGTGAAGTTCAGGGATTTGAAGTCGAAATTAAACACATGGATTTTAAGGCTTTGGTTCCATCAGTTCAAAGCGGTAAGATCGATGCAGCTATTGCCGGTATGTCCATTACCCCGGACCGTTTGGAATCAGTTGATTTTACTGAATCCTATTTTGATGCTGGTTTAATCATCGCTGTACACAAGGATAACCAGGACATTCAGAGTACCGAAGATCTGAAGGGCAAGAAGCTGGCCGCTCAGAATGGAACCATTGGGGCAGCTTACTGCGAAGAAGTGAAAAAGGCAGATGCCAGCACAGAAGTACGTATCTTTGACGATATCGGAGCAGCTTTTATGGAATTGGAAAAAGGCGGTGTGGATGCTGTTGTTAATGATCATCCGGTAACTGCTTATTACTTAAAGACAGCTACTGATACTAATGCTAAAATGGTAGGTGATATTTTCTCGGCTGACGACCAGTATGGTATAGCTGTGAAAAAGGGTAACGCAGAGCTTCTCAAGGCTTTAAACGAAGGTTTGGCTAAATTAAAGGAAAATGGCACCTACGATGAAATTTATTCCAAGTGGTTCTAATTCAAAAAAATAGGTAAAATTAATTAGGTTGAAAGCGCGAGCACCTTCGCGCTTTCACTATGTTCGGGTAGGAGGAAACACCTTATGCCACTATTAGACTCTACATTTGGACTGGCAATATTAGATGCAATTACTTCATCTGCTGGTTTTAAGGTAGTAGCCAAGAATTTTGTATATTTCCTTGGCGGAGCCTGGTACACTATTTTTATTACCGCTTTATCTGTAGCTATGGGAATGGTTTTAGGCCTATTTGCCGGTCTGGGCAAGCTGTCTAAGAATAAGATTATATACGGAATATCCACAGCTTATATTGATTTCTTTCGAGGTACTCCGCTTTTTGTGCAGATATTCCTGCTCTACTTTGGAGTCCTGCCTTTGATTTATGATAATGATTCTCTTTCATCGGCTATAATAGCTTTAGGATTAAACAGCGGTGCCTACATTGCCGAGATCTTGAGAGCAGGTATTCAAGCTATTGACAAGGGACAGATGGAGGCAGCTCGCTCCCTGGGAATGAACGAACGTCAAGCCATGGTTTTGGTAATTTTACCCCAGGCATTTAAGGTGGTCATACCTCCGCTGATAAATGAATTTATTGCCCTGCTGAAGGATAGTTCTCTGGTTTCGGCTATTACTGTGGCTGAATTGATGCACCGCGGTGATCTGGTTTTTGCCAATACCTATCAGGCAACCTGGGTGTTTGGAACCATATCGCTCCTGTATCTGGTAATGACTAAGACTATATCCATGCTGGGAGATTATGCGGAGAGGAGGCTGGCGACCGAATGATAAAAATGGTTGATGTTTATAAGTCCTTTGGAAAGCTGGAAGTGCTTAAAGGCATTAATTTTAATGTAACTCCCCGGGAAGTAGTCTGTGTTATCGGTCCCAGCGGATCCGGAAAAAGCACTCTTTTGCGGTGCATAAATCAGTTAGAGAAAGTTGACCGGGGCCATGTATATATTGATGGGGAGGAACTGACTGACCCCAAAACAGATATAAACATGATTCGCCAGCAGGTTGGCATGGTTTTTCAGCTGTTTAACCTGTTCCCTCATAAGACTACCTTGGAGAATATAACTATGGCCCCTATAAAAATTAAAGGAGTGGACAAGGATCAGGCCCGTGACCAGGCCATGGAACTGTTAAGAAAAGTGGGCTTGGTTGATAAGGCTCATGTATATCCCAATAATCTTTCTGGTGGGCAGAAACAGCGAGTGGCTATAGCCAGAGCTTTGGCCATGCAGCCAAAAGTAATGCTTTTTGATGAACCTACCTCAGCTTTAGATCCGGAAATGGTAGGTGAGGTTTTAGCTGTTATGAAGGATCTCGCTACTGAGGGCATGACTATGGTGGTAGTAACCCATGAGATGGGGTTTGCCCGGGAAGTAGGAGATCGGGTGGTATTTATGGATGAAGGTATGATTGTGGAAGAAGGTACTCCTTCCCAAATATTTGATAACCCACAAAATCCACGTACCCAATCTTTTTTGAGTAAAGTATTATCATTTTAGCAGCAAAATTAACAGCAAACCGGGGGATTGGGCGACCAATCCCCTAATTTCATGATGAAAGAAAGGAATACGCTAAACAATGTCCAAGCAGCAAGCTGAATCTGTATTGGAACTGTTACAGCAAGAATATCCAGGGGCCGGAACTCAGCTAAACTACCACAGTTTATTCGAATTGCTGGTGGCGGTAGTACTATCTGCGCAATCTACTGATCAGCAGGTTAACCGGGTAACTCCAGCTTTATTTTCCAGGTATCCAGATACTTATGCTATGGCAGAAGCTGGCATCGATGAACTGGAAGAAATGATTAAAAGCGTAGGCCTTTATCATAGTAAAGCCCGTAACCTAAAAAATATGGCACAAATACTGGTAAATAAATATGGAGGCCAGGTTCCGGGCAGATTTGAGCAGCTTTTAGAACTGCCGGGAGTAGGGCGCAAAACGGCTAATGTAGTTATAGCCGTTGGATTTGGTGGACCAGGGCTTGGGGTGGATACACATGTTCATCGAGTGGCCAATCGTTTGGGGATGGTTAACAGCAAAGACCGGAACAATACAGAGAAGAAACTAAAGGAAATTATCAGCCCTGAGCAATGGAATCAGGCCCATCATCTATTGATCTGGCATGGCCGGCAGGTCTGCAAAGCCCGTAAGCCGAAATGCCACAGCTGTGTGCTGAACAACCAGTGCTATTATTTTAAGCAGCAGAGCAAAGCCTGATGAGAGGGTACATTTGCTTCTATTCTATCCAGCTTCACCAGCAGCAAATCATACTTGCTTGCTGTTCATTTCTATCACGGCTTCGAGGAGCTTCTCTATTCTATTAGCCATATTATAAAAATAAGTAAGCATTTCCTTACCTCCTTTAATACTAATTAAATGTATATCTGCTATGTAGGTTTCTCATCCCGTTTCTTGAAATCTCCCATGTATTATAAGTAGTCTCTTTTAGCGGTTACGTTGTCTGTTCTGAAAAAATTGGGCTGTAGTTGTACAGCCGCAAGTGATATGCTACAATTTAGTAACGATTTTTGTTACAAGCAACTAATATTTGGTGATGATCAGGAGAGTAGGCTTGGTTAAACTGGGACAGAGAGTTCGGGCAGGTGGAAACCGGACACAGGAGCCGGGCTGAAAATCACCTGGGAACCTTCTGTTCGAAAGCAGTATACTGTTAGTAGAGCAGAACGTTACTCGCGTTAAGAGCATGAGCGGCATAACAGTGCTATTAGGGTGGTACCGCGGAAGCATACCTTTCGTCCCTTGTTGGAGGAAAGGTTTTTTATATTTAGGGAAAGACTTCTAAAGACTTAAAGATTAAGGTGGTTTGATCAAGATGGCTAAAGGTAAATACGATGCAACTCTGAATCTGCCCCGCACCGATTTTCCTATGCGGGCAAATCTCCCCAATCGGGAGCCAGAAATACTAAAATTTTGGGACAGTATCGATATTTATCACCAGGTTCAGAAAGCTAATGCCGGTAAGCCGCAGTTCATTTTGCATGATGGCCCTCCTTATGCTAACGGTGATATCCATTTAGGCCATACTTTGAATAAAGTTTTGAAAGATATTATCGTAAAATTCTGGTCAATGTTCGGGTATGACAGTCCCTATGTACCAGGATGGGATACTCATGGTCTGCCCATTGAGCAGCAGGCCATCAAAAATCTTGGCATAGACCGTCACCGGACCGATGTTGTTGAATTCCGCCGGCACTGCCGGGATTACGCCTTAAAATATGTAGACCTGCAAAGGGAGCAGTTTAAGAGGCTAGGAGTTCGGGGTGACTGGGATAACCCTTACTTAACTTTGAAACCTGAGTTTGAAGCTATTCAGATTAAAGTGTTTGGAGAAATGGCCAAGAAAGGCTATATCTATAAAGGGCTTAAACCGGTTTACTGGTGTGGTGATTGTGAAACTGCCCTGGCAGAAGCTGAGGTGGAATATGGGGAAAAAACCTCTCCTTCTATTTACGTCAAATTTCCGGTTAAAGATGGAAAGGGAGTTATACCTCCGGATAGCTTTGTGGTTATCTGGACTACCACACCCTGGACCCTGCCTGCCAATATGGGTATCGCGGTTCATCCTGATTTTGAGTACGTAGTAGTAGCTGCCAACAACGAAAAATATGTAATTGCCAAAGGGCTGCTTCCCGAAGTGGCTGAAAAACTAGGATGGTCCGATTACCAGGTTTTAAGTGAATGCAAAGGTAAGCAGTTGGAGCGGGCTGTATGCCGCCATCCCTTTATTGACCGGGATTCCCTGGTCATATTGGGCAAACATGTGACCCTGGATGCTGGTACCGGATGCGTACACACCGCGCCCGGACATGGTGAGGATGACTTTTATGTGGGACGCGAATATGGGCTGCCGGTATTATCGCCGGTGGATGATCGGGGCTGTTTTACGGAAGAAGCCCAGCCTTTTACCGGCTTATATGTGCACGATGCCAACCAGCAGGTAATAGAAAAATTAAAGGAAAAGGATGCTCTGCTGAATGCCAGCAATTTGCAGCACCAATATCCCTTCTGCTGGCGCTGCAAACACCCCATTATATACCGGGCTACTGAGCAGTGGTTTGCCTCCATTGATGGTTTCCGGCAAGCTGCCTTGCAGGCCATCGATGAAGTACAGTGGATTCCTTCCTGGGGAAGGGACAGAATTTTCAACATGGTCCGCGATCGGGGTGACTGGTGCATATCCCGCCAGCGTACCTGGGGAGTTCCTATTCCCATTTTCTACTGTGATAGCTGCGGTGAGCCGGTTATTAATGATGAGACCATTACCCGTATCAGTGACCTGTTTGCTGAGCATGGATCAGATATCTGGTTTATGAAAGAAGCTAAAGACCTGCTGCCGGATGGATTTACCTGCCCACACTGCGGGGCAGAGAAGTTCAGCAAAGAAACCGATATCATGGATGTTTGGTTCGATTCCGGTTCCAGTCACATGGGAGTATTGGAGACTTATCCGGATCTAAGGTGGCCGGCAGACATGTACCTGGAGGGCAGTGACCAGCACCGGGGATGGTTTAATTCATCCTTGTCCACTGCGGTTGCGGTCAGAGGTACAGCTCCTTATCGCATAGTACTTACCCATGGTTTCGTAGTTGATGAACAGGGGCGCAAAATGTCCAAGTCCTTAGGTAATGTGGTAGATCCTTTGAAAATGACCGCCGAACTGGGAGCCGATATATTGCGGTTATGGGTATCATCAGCTGACTACCGCTCCGATGTTGCTGTGTCGGAAAATATTATCCGCCAGAGTGCTGAAGCCTATAGAAAGATTCGCAATACCTGCCGCTTCATCCTTGGTAACCTGTACGATTTTGATTATGCTAAGGATCGGGTACCTTATGAGAAGCTGGGTGAACTGGATCGATGGGCATTGACGAAACTGGAAAAACTACTGCGCCGGGTAACCCGTGCATATCAGGATTATGAATTCCATATTGTATTCCATTCCATTCATAATTTCTGCACTGTGGACATGAGCAATATCTATTTTGACGTGCTGAAAGATACCCTGTACTGCAGTCGTCCTGATGATCCCCAAAGAAGAGCAGCCCAGACGGTCCTGTACCAGTTGATCAATCACCTGGTGGTTATGCTTACCCCTATCCTGGCCTTCACTACCGAAGAAATATGGAGTTACCTGCGAAGGGATGATCAGCCTGAGAGCGTGCAGCTTCTGACCTGGCCGGAGGAAAACGAAGCTTACCTGGATGAAGCTTTGGAACAGAGGATAGATAAGGTTTTGAAAGTTCGTGAAGTGGTAACCAAAGCTCTGGAGGAAGCCCGTACCCGCAAGATTATAGGCCACTCTTTGGCTGCGGCTGTTACGGTCTATGCTAATGATGAATGGTATAATCTGCTGAAAGACACCGCCGGGTTAGAAAAGCTGTTCATAGTTTCCCACCTTCATTTGGTAAACGGTCAACCACCGGTTGATCAGGTGGTTAGTTTGGAAAATGTAGAAGGTGTTTGGGTGGCAGTTGAGCCAGCCCAGGGCGGCAAATGTGAACGCTGCTGGATTATTGATACCAGTGTCCCCACCGAAGAAGGAAAACCGGCGTTATGCAGCCGGTGTACTGAAGTGGTGGGAACTTTGGAAAGCTAGGAGGCAAGCAGGTGGAAGAAGGCAAGAGAGTTATAATTACTGTGCTGGGGCTCGACAGAGTTGGCATTATTGCTGCCATTGCCAACATTCTTGCTGAGGCTGGTGTTAATATATTGGACATTAGCCAGACTATTGTGCAGGAATTCTTTACTATGGTTATGGTAGTTGACACTAGCCACAGCAAGGTGGAACTGGGTATACTCAGGGATATGCTCACCGGGAAAGGCAAAGAGCTGGGTTTGCAGGTAACGGTGCAGCATGAAGATATATTCAACTTTATGCATCGCATATAACTGCGGAGGGATCGCATGCCATTCCATATTAATAAAGATGAGATATTGGAAACCGTACACATGGTGCAAACGGAAAACCTCGATATTCGTACCATTACCATGGGTATTAATATCCAAGACTGCCGCGCTGAAGACGGTGAACGTACCGGCCAAAAGATTTACGATAAAATAGTGCGCTTTGCCAGGAATTTAGTGCCGGTGGGTGATGAAATCGCCAAGGAGTACGGTATTCCTATTATAAACAAACGCATATCAGTGACCCCGGTGGCCATGGTTGGAGACGGCTTTGACCGGGACGATATGATACTAGTTGGACAATATCTTGACCGGGCCGCTGCCGAGGTAGGAGTTAATTTTATCGGAGGGTTTTCTGCTCTGGTACACAAAGGTTTTACTAAGGGAGACTTGGCTTTGCTGGATGCTATTCCCCAGACCTTGGCTGAAACGGAGAGAGTATGTTCTGCGGTCAATGTAGCCACTACCAAAGCAGGAATTAATATGGATGCAGTTTACTATATGGGTCAGATTATCAAAAAGACCGCTGAACTAACTGCGGATCGAGACGGTCTGGGATGTGCCAAATTGGTGGTATTTTGCAACGCAGTTGAGGATAATCCTTTTATGGCAGGAGCCTTTCATGGTCCCGGGGAACCTGAGTGTACTTTAAATATTGGGGTCAGCGGACCTGGTGTAGTCCTCAACGTGGTCCGCAGGCATCCTGACCTGGACCTGGGGGAATTGGCCAACGTAATAAAAAAGACCGCCTTTAAAGTAACCCGGGCCGGTGAATTAGTAGGCCGGGTTGCTTCCCAGCGGCTGCAGGTGCCATTTGGCATCGTTGATTTATCCCTGGCACCTACCCCGGCAATAGGGGACAGCGTAGCCGATATCTTGGAAGCTATGGGTTTGGAACGGGTCGGTGCTCATGGCAGTACAGCCGCACTGGCTATGCTTAATGATGCAGTTAAAAAAGGAGGCGCTATGGCCTCTTCTTATGTAGGAGGATTATCAGGAGCATTCATTCCGGTCAGCGAGGACGCAGGGATGATAGATGCCGTAGAAGCAGGAGCGTTGACTATCGAGAAACTGGAGGCCATGACCTGTGTATGTTCGGTAGGCTTAGATATGATAGCCATTCCTGGTGACACCAGTGCCGATATAATATCAGCGATTATCGCTGATGAAGCCGCTATTGGTATGATTAACCGCAAGACTACTGCAGTCAGATTAATTCCTGCACATGGCAAATCCGAAGGAGACTGGGTTGAGTTCGGAGGACTGCTGGGCAAAGCTCCGGTAATGAAGATTAACTCTTTTTCCCCGGCGAAATTTGTAGCCCGCAAGGGACGGATTCCAGCACCTATTCATGCACTAAACAATTAACGGTCCAGGTATGTTTTCCCACTCAAGGTTAAATACTAAGGTATAGGCGTATTTAATGCTTGGGAATGGGGTGGATTCATGGATCCGAAAATGAGATTGCTGCAAAAAAAGCAGGAATTGGAAAATATCATTAAAGCCAAACAGGAACAAATGATGATCCCGCTGTCAGAGTCTACCAATGAACTGTCTTTGTATGATGAGCATCCAGCCGATATAGGCAGTGAGTTATATGAAAGAGAAAAGGATGCCGGCTTGTTGGAGCTTTATGAATTGGAGCTGGAGAAGGTTCGAGATGCTTTGGAGAGATTAGACGCAGGCAAATATGGACTATGTGAAATGTGTGGAGAGGCTATCGAAACGGCCCGTCTCCAGCGTATAAGCCATACTACTTTATGTGCTGGTTGTGCTCACCAAATTCAGGATAAATTTATCCGACCCGCTGAACAAGATGTCACTTCGGCTGGTGAAATGGCTGACGAGGGTGAGACCTTTCTAATATCTGGCCATGATTTTTATGACCATTGAGGCTATTTTTGCTGTTTTAGCGTCGTTGCAGTTTCTGGTGCTAAGCTGTTATAGTAATGATAGACATTGAACACTGGACATAGGGGGACTCGCTATGCGTATTGGTATTTTCACTGATAGTTACAAGCCTTATACCAGTGGCGTCGTGACCTCCATTACTACTTTTAAGGAAGAACTGGTGCGTCAGGGGCACGAGGTATTCATTTTCGCTCCCAATTACCCACAGGAGTGTGAGCCTGAAGAAAACGTATACCGTTTTTATTCTTTGCCGTCACCTACCAATCCCGATTTTACCTTGGCTATACCAGTATTGCCGGGTCTGAACATGCTGGTGAAAAGGCTGAATCTGGACATAATTCATGTGCATTCCCCATTTACTATGGGGCGAGTGGGATTGCGTTATTCTCGTAAATATGGAATTCCGATAGTATTTACTTACCACACCTTATATGACCAGTATGTGCATTATGTTCCTGTCGCTCAGAATCTGGCCAAGGAAGTGGTTATCAGGTACAGCAATGATTTTTGTAACCACTGTCATCATATTATAGTACCCACTACTGAGGTAGAACAAATTCTCAAGCAACATCACATTCGCACTCCTATAACAGTATTGCCAACCGGAGTGCCGCTGCATAAGCTGCAGAACGGTGATTCCCAGTGGCTGAAAAGTAATTACCCCATTCCAAAGGAGAACAAAGTTCTGCTTTTTGTAGGCAGACTTACCAAGGAGAAAAACCTGGAGTTTTTGATCCAGGCTTTCCGCCTGGTAAAGGAAAAATATTCTCACACAACTCTGGTGTTAACCGCCCAGGGGCCAATAGAGTCAGAATTAAAACAACTTACCAACCAGTTGGGATTGAGCCTGGACCAGGATGTCGTTTTCACCGGTGCTCTTCCTTATGATATGCTAGCCAATGTTTATAATTCAGCCGATCTATTTGTATTCTCGTCTATGACTGAAACTCAGGGCCTGGTATTAATCGAAGCAATGGCTACTGGACTTCCGGTGGTGGCTATAAGGGCTTTCGGAGTGCAGGACATGGTAGACCATATGGTAAATGGTATTTTGACCTCATGTGATTTACACGAATTCAGCGAGGCAATATGCTCTCTGCTGGGGGATGAAGTGCTCTATAACCAGTTTAAGCAGCAAGCTCTCAAAAAGGCCTACCATCTTTCAGCGGAAAATTCAGCCCGCAAATTAGAGGAAGTATATCAATCTCTTATGGATAAATATGTGCCGCGTAAGCCAAGACTATTGGATTTCGGGGCCTGGTTCGGCTCTTAACCATTAGCTATTCAGGGGCCTGTTTCGCCAGGCCCCTTTTTTAAGCTCTGTTTATTTTGCCGGCTAGTTATGCTAGATTAAGTATGATCATAACAACAGGAGAACAACTATGCAGGTAATTCGTAGGATAATAGCTATTGCTATAGCCAAGCTGCTTATTTGTCTGAGCAGGATTCTCGGCAATCAAGGAACCGATTTTCCTGGTCGGGTAGCTCGGATAATTGACCCAGATATCTTAAAAAAGCTGGCAGCCAATGTTCAGGAAGAGATATACATTATTACTGGGACCAACGGGAAAACCACTACCACGAATATGATTGCCCGCATACTGGAAGAAAAAGGCTACTTTTTTGTACATAACCGGGCGGGAGCCAATATGGTTACCGGCATTACTACTGCTTTTATAAAAGAAGCCAACCTGTGGGGGAATCGCCCTTTTGAATACGCATTACTGGAAACCGATGAGGCCAATGTGCCTTTACTGTTAAAAGAGCTGACTCCGCGAGTAGTATTGATTACCAACTTTTTCCGAGATCAGTTGGACAGATATGGTGAATTGGACCGGATCATTTCTCTTATCAAAGATGCGGTAAGGGATACTGATATTGAATTAGTGCTGAATGCAGATGATCCGCTGGTAGTTCATTTCCAAAATGAAACTGGATTACACTGCTGGTATTACGGGTTTGATGATACGGATTACGATGTTTTTGAGGGAGAGGAAAGCCGGGAGGGACGGTTTTGCGCCTTTTGCGGAGAAGAACTGCAGTATGAGCGCTTTCATTACGCCCAACTGGGCAAATTTCAATGCCTAAAATGTGGAAGCCACAACCCTCGCCGCAATTTTACCGGCCATGATCTCCGGATGACACCACAGATACATTTTTACGTAAACAATATGGAAATTTACAGCCCCTACTTGGGCTTTTACAATGCTTACAATATTTTGGCGGCTGTTTCGGTTGCCAAGTTGGTAGGTATTCAAGACGATATTGTGCAGCGGGCTATTGCCAGATACCAGCCTCGAGCTGGACGTATGGAACAGTTCCAAATCGGGGATAAGAAGGCTATACAAATTTTGGTCAAAAATCCTACCGGTTTAAACCAAACCTTGGCGGCACTAAATACTGATCCCGCCAGTAAAAGCCTGTTTTTTGCCTTAAATGACAATGCAGCGGATGGGAGAGATGTCTCCTGGATATGGGATGCCCAGGTGGAGAATATCGCCATTCCAGGAGCGGCCATTAAAGGCATTACCTGTTCAGGATTGCGCAGTGGAGATGCAGCTTTACGCTTCAAATATGCTGGTTTTAATGAGGAAATAATAATGGTGGAATCTGATTTAGAAGCCGGGATTAAATCCTGTCTTAATATCGAGGCAGAAGTATACTATTTTTTGTGTACCTATACTACCTTGTTTGCCAGCCGCAAAATATTATCCCGTCTGGCGGGTAACAAATCCAGCCACAAGCATAAAGTCAACCTGGCCAAACCGGCAGCAGGAGGTGAATAAAATGGCCAGCTTTTGCATCGCTCACCTATATCCTGATCTAATGAACCTATATGGAGACCGGGGTAACCTGATCTGTTTGCAGAAAAGGCTTGAATGGTACGGGCACAATTGCTCAGTGCAGTCAATTAGCTTAAACAGTGATATTGACTACCGTACCTTTGACATGATTTTTATGGGAGGAGGATCAGACCGGGAACAGGGTCTGGTTTATCAGGATTTGCTACGTAAGGCTGACCAATTGTGGAAGGCATTGGATGCTGGGCTTCCGGCTTTGTTAATATGCGGAGCTTACCAACTGCTGGGCACTCACTATGAGTCCTTCGACGGCAAAAAGCTGAAAGGTCTGGGGTTTTTCAATCTTTATACGCAGGGTGAAACAGAGCGCTTAATCGGCAACATTGTTCTTGCCTGCCGGCTAAACAATACGGTCACTACGGTTGTAGGATTTGAAAACCACGCCGGGAGAACTTACCTGGAAGACAAATCCCTGGAGTCTTTTGGGACGGTTCTGGCTGGGTTTGGCAACAATGGACAGGATGGGCATGAAGGTGTCCGGTACAAAAATTTGATTGGGACGTATCTGCATGGTCCGCTGCTGCCCAAAAATCCGGCCGTGGCTGATTTTTTTATCAATATTATGGCTGCCCGCAAGGGAGTGAATATTACTACCTCCTTAAATGACCGGCTGGAAGATTTCGCTCACCAGCAAATAAAAAGAAGGGTCCTAGGCAGTTGATATTGCTGTGAAAAGCCTCTTACCTAAATCATAGTAAATAGCGAAAGCTTTAGCTTCTGAACTCACCTAACCAATTATCACCTGAAAAACAGGCCACGATAAACGAAACTGCACATCGAGCCGTTACTATATCGTGGCGACGGAACAGGTGCGAAGGGTAAACCCACTGTCACACTTCGACTCAGGTAAAAGGAGTTTTTACAGCAATTTGTAACTAGTTCTAACTTGATCATTAACAAGATGGACATTGCTTCCTACATTTTAAGGAGGCTAAAACCTCCTCTACCTCTAAGAGGGTGTTTTCATTCATCAGGACCTGCTGTTTAAGTAATATTGCATAGCAAAGGATTTCCAGGGGACACTAGCAGTAAGAGAACATAATAATGAGGTGTTATCCATATTTCCAAATGCTACACAAGAACAACTGCCCTATGACATAGAAGTGCTGCAAGCCCGCATGAGCGAAATATTATTAACGGGCATACCGGAGCTTGACCAGATTATCACGTATCTTCTGGCAGAACCAGGAAAAATGCTGCGGCCTCGCCTGGTGTATTTGGCTGCATCACTGTATCCTTCCGACCATGACATTGTGCAGGATGCAGCTGTGGCTATTGAACTTATCCATCTAGCTTCTCTGGTACATGATGATGTTATCGATGGATCTGCGCTGCGCCGGGGCAGAGACAGCTTGAATTCCCTCTGGGGAAGCAAGGCCAGTGTATTAGTAGGGGATTACCTTTTTGCCACCGCTTTCCGCTTGATTAACCAGCATAACATACCCGCCATTCTGGAGACTGTTACCCGTACAATTCAGACCATGTGTTCTGGTGAGATACAACAATTATCCAGCACTTTTAACCTTAACCTTTCTCTGTCTGATTACCTGCAAAGAATATATTGCAAAACTGCCTGCCTGTTTGAATGCTGCTGCCGGGTAGGAGCATTAGCTTCCAGTATGCCTTCCCAGCAAAGGGATAGTTTGGAGAAGTATGGAGCAAGCTTAGGTATAGCTTACCAGATAATTGATGATGTACTGGACTTTTTATCCACCACTAAGTATTTAGGAAAACCAGCGGGAAGCGATCTTCTGGAAGGCAACATCACCTTGCCGGTAATTTACGGACTGCAGGATGAGAACTGTCAAAAAGACCTCAAAGAGATTCTTAATCAGCCTGTCAATTTGGCAGGACAGCTGGATAGGGTAACCCAGATACTGCAACGTTGTGGAGCCTTTGAAAAATCTATTCAGCTGGCTGATGCTTACCTGGCGGATGCCAGAGCAAGTCTCAAATCCCTGCCGGAAGCTGGCCGTAGATCTTTATGCAGCTTAAGCCAGGCCTTGAGCAGTGACTACCTGCAAAGGATGACTTCTCTTTCTGTGCTAGATGGTTTTGCTTATCAATTCTATGAACCTGAACCGGTCTAAAAGAATGATTAGTACCAGTGTTAACCGCAATATTATTTTGTTTAGCTTTATCACCCAAACCCTGTCACAGGTACAAAAGCTGCTGGGTCAGTGGCAAATCAAAGCCCGGGCTATTCCCGATCAAAACCTGCGCCAGCAGGCCCTGGACAGTTTGGCGGGTAAGGATTTCCATTGTCAAGGCGGTGCTGTTTTTGCGGCTCATCCACGGAATACGAATTTATTGCACTTCATAGTGGCTTACCAGACTATGTGTGATTATCTGGACAATTTATGTGATCGGGCCGGCAGTACCGATGGCCAAGCCTTCTACCAACTGCACCGGGCCCTTGTGGATGCCCTGGATTTTACCAGTGGTCCGGTTGATTATTATAAATATTACCCCTATAAAAATGATGGGGGATATTTAAATTCCTTGGTTCAAGTATGCCGCTGCAGTTTAGGTCAGGCCTTTACCTACGAAGAGGTACAACCTAAGCTTATTAGGTTGGCTGAATGGTACTCCAGTCTGCAGGTTGCCAAGCATATCCACCCCGAACAGCGTGAACAGGTTTTGTGCAATTGGGTCAACGATCAGAGGGCCGATTATCCTGACTTTTACTGGCAGGAGTTCGCTGCTGCCACCGGTTCAACCTTGGCCACTTTTGCTTTATTAAGGGAGGCATTTAACAACTATAACCAACCACAGCATTTTCAGATAATCTATGATGCATATTTTCCATGGATTTGCAGTCTGCATATTTTGCTGGATTACCTTATAGACCAAGAGGAGGACCGGCAGGGTGGTGACTTAAACTTTGTTTTTTATTATGATAGCAGCCAATTGATGATTGATCGCTTCACCTATCTACTTTCATCCTGTTACCAGAAAGTAGCAGGACTACCGGAATCTCCATTTCACCAGGTGGTTGTGGATGGGCTATTAGCCATGTATCTAAGTGATCGCAAGGTACAGTTGCAAGGATATGACCACCTGCGCCGCCACTTACTGAACCATGCCAGCCCAACAGCTTGGAGAACTTATCACCTGTGTTGTTGGGTACGTAGGTTTCTGTGAAAATGGACTTCCAGCCTGCAACCCATCGCCTTATTCCGGTGCGAAGCGGAACGCTCGGAATTTGGCATTCATGCACTTGGTCATCACTGTTCTTTCTCGCTCCGCCGCAGACCCCAGTTTCACAGGGTATTGCGACGGCGCGTCGCACGTTGCTTGCCCGGCTAATACTCCTGCTCAAGCTGTGAAGGGATGTTTTTTCATTCATCGTGGCCTGTTCTGTAAGTGACAATTGCTGCACATTTACTCAACCGTATGCTACTGGCTGGCTTGAGCAGGACGTAACCAATGCTGGCGTCTATACAGCAGCAAATATACCAGAGAACGCAAAAACCAATCAATTATAAACAAGAACCATATGTACTGTAAGGGAGTCTTCCAGATACGTACCAGCAGGTACATCAGGGGAATGCGAAAAAGCCAGGTAAACCCGGTACTGATGAGCATAGGGGTGCGGGTGTTGCCAGATCCCTTCAATATACCGCTAACTACCGTAGAGAAAGCAATAGTAAGCTGTTCTAAAGCTGCTATACGGATAACGATTTCGGCCAGGGCAATAATGTCCGGGTCATTGGTAAATAAATTGGCCACCCAGGAGGGGACCAGGGCAAAGATCAGAGCAAAGAAACCCATAATAACAGAACATAATTCTATACATCCCTGGGCAAATCGCCGGGCGTTCCGGGGATCTTGTGCGCCAACGGCTTGTCCTATCAAAGTGGTAGCCGCGATAGCAATGCCAAAACCGGGCATAAAGGAAACTGATTCCACAGTAACAGCTAACTGATGCGTAGCAAAGGGAACCGTACCCAGATAAACCAGCAGGAATATTGAGGTTAAGTTGCTGGTTATGTAAAAGAACTGTTCAATTAGACTGGGAATGCCCAGAGATAAAATATCCTGAAAAATCCGGCGCTTTGGTGATAGGAGGTCTTGGATTCCAGGGCGGACAAGGCTCATTTTAAACAATACTGTCAAGGCCATAACACAGCCTAAAACATGTGCCGCGGCAGTGGCAGCAGCTGCACCGGCTACCCCCATGGCAGGAAACCCAGCCAGTCCGTAGACCAGCACAATATCCCCCACCACATTGACGATATTGACAATGGTGGCAATAATCATAGGAATGTCAGTACGACCCAAGCCGCGAAATACGGCATTGGTCATATAGAGCATCAAGGCAAAAGGAGCGATCATGAAGGTAATACGCAAATAATCACAGGCCTGAACATAAACATCTGATTCCACTGAAAAAAGACTGAGAAAAGCTGGACCATAAAAAAGTCCGCTCAGTTGAGCAATAATACCGAGAACCAAGGCAATAATGATGGTATGGGCACTATATGATCTGATCTTGACAGTATCGTTGGCTCCTTTGGCTTGAGCCACCAGTATATTGGAACCTATTGCCAGAGCCTCAAGAAACAAAACAAAAGAAAAGAATACCTCTGCGCCCAGACTTACGGCTGCCAGTGGAACAGCTCCTAAACGGCCTACCACAGCAACATCAACCAGACCGATGATCATATACATTATCATCTCGCCCATGGCAGGACCGGCGATAGTTAAAATCTGTTTTTTCAGTAAAGGGTCACGACGAATAAGCATAGCTTTAAATCCTAATCAATACTTTAGAGGCTATTATCCAGGGCTGTCCCTAGTATAACAGAATTAATCATTAGCTTGAGCACCTGAAACGATTACCATACAATAAAACTTAGTTGATTAGTGCTGAATGGGAGGATTAAATTGAGATTCTGGATTACGATACTTTCTGTACTTGCACTTGACCAAATTACTAAATGGTGGGTGGTCAGCAGCTACCAAGTCGGTGAAAGTCACCCCTTGCTAGGCCAATGGTTATACCTTACATATGTTCAAAACCGGGGAGCAGCATTTGGAATATTGCCGGGCCAGTCATGGTTCTTCCTGATAGCGGCAGTTTTGGTAATACTGGGCTTAATAATATATAACCATCGCTATACAGTAGAAAAGCTTGTGCAGATTTGGACGGGATTAATAGTGGCTGGAGCGGCCGGTAATTTTATAGACCGCTTGAGGCTTCAGTATGTAATAGATTTTTTGGATCTGCGCTGGTGGCCAGTATTTAATTTTGCTGACGCTGCAGTCGTAGTGGGCGGGTTTCTTCTGGTAATACACATGCTATTTTTTATGAAGGAAGGTTAGAACGTGACCAGTTCTCAACTATATCTAATAGAAGAGGACATGGAAGGCGAGCGGCTAGATGCTTTCCTGGCTGAGGTAATAGCCGATTTGTCCCGAACCGCAATTAAGGATCTGATATCTAATGGCCGGGTGCTGGTGGATGGGCAGGCACGCAAGCCCAGCTACCGGGTTAAGGAAGGCGAACAGGTTCTTATCCATGTACCGGAAGCCAGGCAGGTGTCTATAAAACCCCAGAACATCCCGCTGGAAATAATTTACCAGGATCAGGACCTTGCCGTGGTGAATAAACCCAAAGGCATGGTGGTCCACCCTGCCCATGGCAACTGGGAGAATACTATGGTAAATGCACTTCTATATCATATAAAAGATTTGTCGGGTATCAATGGAGAGTTAAGACCGGGAATTGTACACCGGCTGGATAAGGATACCTCAGGAGTTATGGTGGTAGCCAAGCATGATCAAGCACACCGTATATTAGCAGAACAAATCAAAGAACATAGTATTAAAAGGGAGTACCAGGCTCTGGTTCATGGTGTAATTAAGGAAAACCTGGGAACTATCGAAGCCCCTATTGGCAGAAGTAGAACAGATCGTAAAAAAATGGCCGTAACAGCCGATGGCAGGACAGCTATCAGCCGTTATCGGGTCCTGGAACGTTATCAAAACTACACTTTGGTCCAGGTATCACTGCTGACGGGCAGAACCCATCAAATCCGAGTACATTTTTCTTTTATAAAACATCCGGTGGTAGGCGATACGGTATACGGACCTGCTAAAAATAATCTAGGTTTAGATTCTCAAGCCTTGCATGCTTGTGTTCTTGGCTTTAATCATCCGCGTACAGGTGACTACATGGAATTTAACAGTCCTCTGCCGGATGAGTTTCAGCAAGCTCTGTTAAAATTGACTAAGTATACATTGACAGATAAGTAAGGGTTGATTAGAATCAGTTAAGAAGCTTTAAGTTGGTCCCGTGAGGCTAGCAAGTATGTATAAGTATGCATTAGTTTGCATAGTTAATTAACCTGCTTCTACCTTGCGGAGAGCAGGTTTTTTGCTGGTAAGGGAGGAGTTCCTTTGCAACTGCGCGATAAACATACTCTTATGGATGAAATGGCTATAAAGAGAGCCTTGACTCGAATAGCCCATGAAATTATTGAAAAGAATAAAGGCGTTGAGAATGTGGCTTTAGTTGGAATACAGCGCCGGGGCGGTCCTTTGGCAGAGCGCATCGCTTCATACGTAAAGGAAATTGAAGGAGTGCAGTTGCCGGTAGGAATTCTAGATATAACACTATATCGCGATGACCTAACCACTTTGTCACCTCAACCGCTAGTTCATCGCACCGCAGTTAATTTCGACATTAATGACAAGATCATTGTATTGGTAGACGATGTATTATACACTGGCAGGACGGTTAGAGCTGCCTTAGATGCCTTAATTGATTTAGGACGTCCCCGATGTATTCAGCTGGCGGTGTTGATTGACCGGGGCCATCGGGAGTTACCTATCAAGGCTGATTTTATAGGCAAGAATGTTCCCACCTCACGACAGGAAGTTGTCTCGGTCATGATACAGGAGGTAGATGGCCGGGACGGGGTGGTTATACAAGAAATTGTTGATAGCTAGACCCTTTAATCTGGTCCCGAGAGGCCAGCAAGGGAAGCGATAACCACAGGGCTAAAGCCTTCCTTGCTGTGCCAAGGAAGGCTTTTTTGATGAGAGGAGGCTAATAGCCAATGAGACGCAAGGATTTGCTGGGACTGTATAATCTTAGCAGGAAGGAAATTGAGTTAATTCTTGACACCGCTCGACCCATGAAAGATATAATCCAACGGGATATTAAAAAGGTACCAACCTTGCGAGGAAAAGCCCTGGTGACAGTATTCTATGAAAACAGCACCCGCACGCGTACTTCCTTTGAGATCGCCGGGAAATACCTGAGCGCAGATACGGTAAATCTGGGTGTGTCCACCAGCAGTGTGCAAAAAGGAGAAAGCCTGCGGGATACTATCAAAACCCTGGAGGTAATGGGTTTCGATGCGATGATAATACGGCATTCTATGAGCGGGACTCCCCATTACATAGCCCGCAATACCAAAATGTCGGTCATCAATGCCGGCGATGGAACCAATGAACATCCCACCCAGGCTTTGTTGGATCTTTTTACGATTCGAGAGCACAAAGGTCATCTGGATGGCCTGAAGGTGGCCATTGTCGGCGATATTCTCCACAGCCGGGTAGCACGCTCCAACATATATGGACTGAGCAAATTTGGCTGTGAGATACGGGTAGTAGGTCCCGCCACCCTTCTCCCCCCAGGTTTGGATCGTTTAGGAGTTAAATGGTACTACAGTCTGCAGGAAGCCCTGCAGGGAGTTGACGTAATCAATGTCCTACGCATTCAAAAAGAGCGTCAGCAAATAGGTTTTTTCCCTTCCCTGGATGAATATGCCAATCTCTATATGCTCAGACCTGAACACCTGCTTCTGGCTAATCAAGATGTGCTGGTACTGCATCCTGGCCCAATGAACCGGGGAGTAGAAATTTCCAGCCAGATTGCCGATGGAGTTCAGGCCGTGATTAATGAACAGGTCACCAATGGAGTAGCGGTAAGAATGGCCATATTGTATCTCATGATGGGAGGCATAAAAGATGAAATTGCTGGTTAAAGGAGGAAGGGTTATAGACCCGGCCAGCGGCACAGACCAGCTGGCGGATGTACTCATCCAGGACGGCAAAGTGATTGGGATTGAGCCCAATATATCTATTGATGAAGGAGAAACACTGGATGCCAGTGGGAAACTAGTCTGCCCTGGCTTTATAGATATCCATGTACACCTGCGTGAGCCCGGCTTTGAGTACAAAGAAGATATAGCTAGCGGAACCAGAGCAGCAGCTGTTGGAGGCTTTACTACCATCTGCTGCATGCCCAATACCAATCCGGTAATGGATAATGCAGCTGTAGCCAGTTTTGTCCGGGAACGCGCCCAAAAATCAGGTGTGGTGCATGTATTCCCCATTGGAGCTGTTACCCGCAAACAGGAAGGTAATGAACTGGCGGAAATTGCGGAGTTGGTAGCGGCAGGATGCATAGCCCTTTCCGACGACGGACGGCCTGTTACCAGAGCTGACATAATGCGCTATGCTCTGGAGTATTCCAAGATGTTCGAAATACCATTGATGTCCCATTGTGAGGACCTTCACTTAAGCCAGGGAGGACAGATGCATGAAGGCTACTTTTCCACCATTTACGGCTTAAAAGGGATACCGGCGGAAGCGGAAGAAGTTATGGTAGCCCGTGACTTGCTTTTAGCCAGACTAACCGGAGCCCATCTGCACTTATGTCACATTTCCACAGCTGGCTCAATTCAAATGATCAGAAGGGCCAAAAGTGAAGGGATACGAGTGACCTGTGAAGTGACTCCCCATCATCTGACCCTGACCGACGAAATAGTAGGATCCTACGATACAGATACCAAAGTTAATCCTCCCCTGCGATCCCAGGAGCACCTGGAAGTTTTAAGGAGTGCTCTCCAGGATGGCACTATTGATTGTATAGCTACGGATCATGCTCCCCATCATTTCGAAAGCAAGGATTGTGAATATGAACTGGCGGCAACTGGAATATCTGGTTTAGAAACAGCTATACCGGTGGTAATGAGTTTGGTTAAGCAAGGTATATTGGATCTTAAAACCATGATAGAAAAAATGAGCCTGAGGCCTGCTCAGGTGCTGGGCCTGGATCGTGGCCGGCTACAGACAGGTGCAGTAGCTGACTTAACCATTATTGACCCAGATGCGGTGCGCAAAGTTGATCCGGCCAGGTTTTATTCCCAAGGGAAAAATACCCCCTTTAAGGGTTTCGAGTATACCGGTTGGCCTTTTGCCACCATAGTCGCAGGTAAGATCGTAGCTCGAGACGGTATTATTGTTTAAAAGAAGGTGATCAAGTGAAAGGGTATTTGGTGCTGGAAAACGGCCGCATATTCGAAGGCAAACTTCTAAATGATTGCCTCCTGGCTGATGGTGAGGTAGTTTTCAGTACAGCTATGGTCAGTTATCAGGACATTATAACTGATCCTTCCTATTATGGTCAGATTGTAGTAATGACTTATCCCTTGATTGGCAATGTAGGGTTCAATGAAAAGAGTTTTGCCTCCCGTGATGCTATGGTCAAGGGACTGATATTAAGAGAGGCTACCGATTTTCCCAGTCACTATGAGATGGAAACGGATCTCATCAGTTTTCTTAACAAAAGTGAGATAGCTGTTTTGACAGAAGTAGATACCCGGGCTTTGACCCGGCTTATACGTTCCCAGGGAGTTATGGGAGGAGTAATAACTGATAATCTTGATTATAAAGAGTGGCTGATTGCCAGGGCTGCTAAAGCGTCCCAAAACCTGAAGGGTGATTTGGTACAATATGTTACCCGGCGCAATACCATGGTATTCGGTCACGGTAACAAAAGAGTGGTATTACTGGATCTGGGTACCAAACGAGGGGTGATTAACTCCTTCGTTCGACGTGGCTGTGAAGTGGTAGCGGTTCCTGCTGATACTCAGGCCTGGGAGATTAAAAACTTATCTCCCCAGGGAGTATATATATCCGACGGCCCTGGAGATCCCCGGGCAATTCCCTCAGTAATCAAAGAGTGCCAAGCGCTTCTAGGAGAAATTCCTTTGTTTGGAGTAGGATTGGGCCACCAAATATTAGCTCTTGCTATGGGAGGAAAAACCTACCGTCTGGAATGCGGGCATCGCGGTACCAATCATCCGGTCCGCGATATGGATAATGGCCGCATATTTATTACCACACAGAATCACAGTTATGCTATTGACGAAGATTCATTGCATGGTACTGGTTTACAGGTGACCATGCGCAGTCTGCATGATAACTCGGTGGAAGCTGTTAGGCACCAATCCTTGCCGGTATTTTCCGTCCAGTTTGATCCTGAGAGTTATCCGGGTTACAGCGAAACCGGTATTTTTTATGATCAATTTATCGAGCAGCTGTAGATACCCTATGAAGGAGGAAAAATAATGCCACTGAATCCTGGTCTGAAAAAAGTAATGGTAATCGGTTCTGGACCTATTATTATCGGGCAGGCCGCCGAGTTCGATTATGCAGGTACTCAAGCCTGCCGCGCCCTCAGAGAAGAAGGTATTGAGGTAGTTCTGTTAAACACTAATCCAGCCACTATAATGACTGATGCCGATATAGCTGATCATGTTTATTTTGAGCCTATTACTGTAGCTACGGTCAAAAAAATCCTGGACAGGGAAAAACCCGATGGAATTATTGCCAACCTGGGCGGACAGGTGGGGCTCAACATGGCTCTTGCCCTGCACAAAGAGGGAGTGCTGGAACAAACCGGAGTTTCTCTGTTAGGTATGCCCTTGGAAGCCATTGCCCGGGCTGAGGATCGCGAATTATTTAAACAAACCATGCAGGAGTTGGGAGAGCCTATACCTGAGAGTGCTATAGTTCATAGTGTGGAAGAAGCCCTGGAATTTGCAGACAGCATTGGCTATCCGGTTATAGTACGCCCTGCCTACACCCTGGGAGGGACCGGCGGGGGAACTTGTATGAATGAGAATGAGCTGCGGCGTATTGTTACCAAAGGATTAAAGAACAGTCCTATTAAGCAGGCTTTGATTGAACGCAGTGTGGCGGGCTATAAAGAAATTGAATTTGAAGTAATGCGAGATGCCAATGATAACTGTATTACTATTTGCAGTATGGAAAACATTGATCCTGTAGGTATTCATACCGGAGACAGCATAGTGGTAGCCCCGGCCCAGACTCTGACTGATGAAGAGTACCAGATGCTGCGGGCTGCATCTATAAAAATCATTCGTTATCTGAAAATAGCCGGGGGCTGTAATATTCAGTTTGCCCTGGACCCATTCAGTAAAAAATATTATGTAATCGAGGTTAACCCCCGGGTCAGCCGCTCTTCTGCTCTGGCTTCCAAAGCTACCGGATACCCAATCGCCAGGGTGACTACTAAAATTGCCATAGGCTACACCCTGGATGAGATACCCAACGCAGTTACCGGCAAGACCAGCGCATGTTTTGAGCCGGCTGTGGATTATGTAGTCTTGAAAGTTCCCCGCTGGCCTTTCGATAAATTCGTATTTGGTGATCGCCGCCTGGGTACCCAGATGAAGGCTACCGGCGAAGTCATGGCCATTGACCGCAGTTTTGAAGCTGCTTTTCTGAAATCCATACGCTCTTTAGAGATTGGCATAATCGGCCTGCGCTTGCCGGAACTGCAGGAAATAAGTGATGAGAAGTTAAAGCAGCGACTTAAAGAGGCTGATGATGAAAGGATTTTTATCATCGCGGAAGCTTTTGCCCGTAATTTTACCATCGACGAAATCTGGGAAATCACTCGTATCGACAAGTATTTCCTGAAAAAAATTAAGAACATTATTGATTTTGCCTTAAACCTTAACACTAAACCACTTACCCGGGAAACCCTGCATGAAGCCAAGAAACTCGGGTTATCTGATCTGGAAATAGCTAATATTTTGGGTAAAACAGAAGCCGAGATACGCGACCTTCGACACCAGCTGCAGGTAATACCCACTTATAAGCAGGTGGATACCTGTGCTGCTGAGTTTGATGCTCAAACCCCTTACTTTTATTCCTGCTACGAAGAAGAAAATGAAGCCTGGCATGATCCCATGTCTCGCAAGGTTCTGGTTATTGGATCCGGACCTATTCGCATAGGGCAGGGTGTTGAATTTGACTACGGCTCGGTGCATTGTGTGTGGGCTCTGCGTGAAGCTGGAGTAAAAGCCATAATTGTGAACAACAACCCGGAAACAGTCAGTACCGACTTTGACACTTCCGACCGGCTATATTTTGAACCTCTGATATTTGAAGATGTGATGAACATAGTTGAAGAAGAACAGCCCGAGGGAGTAATTGTACAATTCGGTGGTCAGACTGCTATAAACCTGGCCGAACCATTAAGCCGGGCTGGAGTAAAAATAATCGGTACTTCCAACGATAGTATCGATCGGGCCGAGGATCGCGATCGTTTCGATGCTATGGTTGAACAATTAGGCATTCCCCGACCTCCAGGAAAGAGTGTCCATTCTATCGAGGAAGCTCTGCTGGCAGCGGAAACTATTGGTTATCCAGTACTCGTGCGTCCTTCTTATGTACTGGGAGGTCGTGCCATGGAGATCGTGTACAATCCCGAAGAAATGGAAATGTATATGCAGACTGCTGTTAAAGTAACTCGTGAACATCCAGTGCTGGTAGACAAATACCTGTTGGGAAAAGAAATCGAGGTTGATGCAGTATCTGATGGGGAAACGGTGCTTATTCCAGGGATAATGCAGCACATAGAAAGAGCCGGAGTGCACTCCGGAGATAGTATGGCTGTTTTCCCTGCCTTTGATATTAGTGATGACATTCATCGCAAAGTAATCGACTATACCATAAAGCTGGCCCGGGAGTTAAAAGTCAAAGGATTGATAAATATTCAGTTTGTAGAATACCAGAATGAACTGTATGTTTTAGAAGTCAATCCCCGCTCCAGCCGCACCGTACCATTTATAAGCAAAATAACCGGAATTCCACTGGTAAAGCTGGCCACTCAGGTTATGCTGGGTAATACTTTGACGCAAATGGGTTACCAAAACGGGTTGGCACCGCAGCCGGATTTTTATGCCGTCAAGGTACCGGTATTCTCATTTAATAAACTGGAGCAGGTTGATATTACTTTAGGTCCGGAAATGAAATCCACTGGTGAAGTATTGGGAATTGATCACTCACTGAAAATGGCGATTTATAAGGGTTTATTGGCCGCTGGTGTAGATATACCTAAGAATGGTGTGATTGTGGCCACCATTGCCGATCGCGACAAAACCGAAGCCATACCCATATTAGCCGACTTCCACCGTATGGGCTTTAAACTGATTTGTACGGAAGGTACCGCTCAAGCTTTGTCCCAGTTAGGCATCGAAGTTGAGCGGGTTAAAAAGATTGCGGAAGGATCGCCGAACATAGTTGATCTTATCCGGGAAGGCAAAGTTGATTTCTGTATTAATACTTTAACACATGGCCGGCGAATATTTTCGGATGGATTCCAAATACGCCGGGCAGCTGTGGAACTTAATATACCATGTTTAACCTCTTTAGACACCGTAAAGGTAATTCAGCAAGTTGTCCAGGAAGGAGATCACCTGGATACCAATCCTATAAAATCCCTGCAGGATTATGTTCAGGGCCGTTAAAAGGAGGGGACTTAATGCCCAATTTGGAAAAGGCTCGGGTTATCAGCAACAACCAGGTAAGTACCAACCTGTTTGAAATGGAAGTAAAAGCTCCCCAAGTTGTCCCCTTATGCAAGCCTGGGCAATTCATACATCTACGTGTCAGCGACCAGTATGATCCATTGCTGCGCCGCCCCTTAAGCCTGTACGACGTAGACCGGCAGGAAAATACTATTACCCTGCTTTATAAGGTAGTGGGCAGGGGGACAGAAATATTGTCTCGAATTACAGCCGGGGAATACCTGGACATTATGGGGCCATTAGGCCGGGCCTTCAGTTATCCTCAGGCTGGACAAGCTGCCCTTTTGGTAGGAGGAGGAGTTGGCATTGCGCCGCTGCTCTTCCTGGCCCGGGAGTTGCTCAACCAAGGGTACCAAACCAAGGTTCTGTACGGAACCCAGAGCAGCGATGATCTGGTAGCTATGGATAGATTCCGCCAACTAGGAGCGGAAATCTGGCCGGCTACCATGGATGGAAAAATTGGTTACCAAGGTTTGGTTACCGATCTGCTAAGAGAGCATCTTTCTGTACAGGAGAAGGAAAGTATGTTCATATATACCTGCGGACCTGAACCTATGATGGCTCAGGTAGCAGCCTATGCCAGCGAGCATGGACTGGAAGGACAGGTATCCCTGGAGGAAAATATGGCCTGTGGAGTAGGTGCCTGTCTGGGATGCGCCCGTCAGTTAAAATCCAGCGACAAGGGCTATGTAAAAGTCTGCAAGGACGGCCCGGTGTTCGGCTTGCGGGAATTAGAATTAAACCCTTAAGTTTCCGCGCTTGTTCGCAAATATTGGTCAGAAAGGGAAAGAGAATATGACCGATAAATCACAAAAAACAAATCTGGTTGATATGACAGTAAGCCTGGGTGGATTACAATTGAAAAACCCGGTTTGTACAGCATCAGGTACTTTTGGCTATGGGCAAGAGTATGAAGATGTCTTTGATCCTGCCCTTCTGGGGGCGGTTATTGTAAAAGGTACTACTCTGGAAGCTCGATCTGGCAATCCACCTCAGCGCATTGTAGAAACTCCAGCGGGAATGCTGAATGCCATAGGTCTGGAGAATCCCGGCGTAGATGTCTTTATTGAGCAATATATGCCCGAGCTGCGTGAACGGGGAGTTACGGTGGTGGCTAATATAGCGGGAAATACTGTGGAAGAGTATGCTGAACTAGCCCGGCGCCTGGATTCTGTTGAAGGGATAGCAGCCCTGGAACTGAATATTTCCTGCCCCAATGTAAAAAAAGGAGGACTGCAGTTCGGAACTGATCCTGACATGGTTTACCAGGTAGTGCACATGGTAAGAAGAAATACGCATCTTCCCGTGATCCCCAAGTTAAGTCCCAATGTTACGGATATCGTAGCCATAGCTCAGGCTGCTCAGACAGGCGGGGCTGATGCCCTGTCCATGATTAATACTTTAATGGGCATGGCGGTGGATATTGAGCGCCGTAGACCAACTCTGGCCAATGTTTTTGGCGGCTTGTCCGGACCAGCCATCAAACCGGTTGCCCTGCGCATGATCTACCAGGTGTACCAGCAGGTGAAACTGCCCATTCTGGGCGGAGGAGGAATCATATCCACTCGTGATGCCCTGGAGTTTTTAATGGTAGGTGCATCTGCAGTATCGATAGGTACCGGGATTTTTGTCAACCCTTATCTGCCCTGCCAGGTAATCGATGGTTTGCAGGAGTATGCCATGCAGCACGGGATTGCCAGAATTACTGAACTAGTGGGGATAGCCCATCAGAGCTGATTCTCTTTGATGCAAGTGCAGTGATTTGACCATGCTGAGAAGGAGGTTTTCGAGTGAAGCCACAGGACCGTATTATTCTGGCTCTGGATGTGGATAGCGAAGCCAAAGCCCTTAACCTGGTGGAGAAGTTAGCTGATTCCGTAGGGGCTTTTAAGGTGGGTATGCAGCTTTATAACCAGCTGGGGCCCAGCATTGTCCAGCGAATTCAGGGTTTAGGCGGACGGGTGTTTGTAGACCTGAAGTTTCACGATATACCCAATACCGTGGCCGGAGCGGCCAAGATAATGACCGGCTTGAATTGTTTTATGTTCAATGTCCATGCCAGCGGGGGACGGGAAATGATGACCGCGGCCATGAAAGCCGTTCAGGAGGAGTCAACCCGTTTAGGCTGCGAACCACCGCTGGTTCTGGCGGTTACTGTATTAACCAGCATTTCTGAACAGCAATTACATGATGATATGTTCATCAGCCGCAGGTTGGAGCAGACGGTGGTGGGATGGGCACAAATGGCTAAAGAATGCGGCTTGAACGGAGTAGTCTGTTCACCCCATGAGATAGCACCAATCCGCCAAGCTTGTGGATCTGATTTTGTAATTGTTACACCGGGGATTCGGCCCCTCTGGTCGGAAAAAAATGACCAAAAGCGTATTACCACTCCCCGGGAAGCACTGAAAATAGGGGCTGACTATATGGTAATCGGCAGGCCGATAACCGCAGCCTCTGCCCCCAGGGAAGCTGCTCGGAGAATTATTGAGGAATTGGAGGAATAAGCAATGCTTGATCACAAAGAAGCGGTTGAATTGTTTACCCAAGCTGGTGCTCTGCTGCAGGGACACTTTCGCCTGACATCCGGGCGCCATAGTGACCAATACATGCAGTGTGCTCAGGTGCTCAAGTATCCGGATAAGACTGAGCTACTGGCTCGCCATCTGGCCGAAGCCTTTCAGGACGATACAGTTGAGTTGGTAGTAGGACCGGCTATGGGCGGTATTATAGTATCCTATGAAGTAGCCCGCCACCTAAATGTTCCCGGCATCTTCACCGAGCGTGAGAGTGGACAGATGTCCCTGCGCCGGGGATTTGTCATTAACCGGGGACAGCGGGTTTTAGTGGTGGAAGATGTGGTTACTACCGGAGGATCTGTACAGGAAGTGATGCAGGTAGTGCGTGAAGCTGGCGGAGACGTAGTTGGTGTTGGAGTTCTGGTGGACCGCAGCGGGGGAAAGGTGGATTTTGGGGTAAAAACCAGGGCTGTACTGACTATGGAGATTAAATCCTGGGAACCGGAACAGTGCCCGCTCTGCGCCGAAGGCAGACTGCCGGTGGTAAAACCAGGCAGCCGGTCGCTGTAAAGGAGTACTGGCATGAGGGTATTTCTAAACGGACAGGAAATGACGTTCCGCGAGGGCGGTTACCAATATGTTTTTATAAAACCTTATCAAAAGTACATAGAGGATAAAGTGGACCGGCCCCAGGGGAAAATGATCCTGCAGATGTATGATAACGGAGTGCAGATACGCACTCTCGTTACTGCTAAAGAAGTGAACACTATCATCAACAGAAATGTAGCAGTCGACGAAGTTAACCGTAAAATTTATATCCTGGAGCCCGATACTCAGTATGTACGCGAAGAAGATGGATCAGTACGAATAATTGAGTAACCAATCCGGTTACATAGTGTCCTCCTCTTGCATAGCTGACTGTAAAATGGCTTCCAGGCGATCAGTGCCGGAGGTGGTGTATAATGTCCAGTAATTATCGTAAATCACCATGCCTGGTTTAGCTCCCGCCGGTTTACGAACATTGCTGCGGAAGGTATAATCCACGGGCACCTTTTGGTCGTGTCTGGCTTTGCTGTAATAGGCAGCTAAGAGGGCTGCTTCTTCCAGAGTGGCCTGAGGTACCTCATCAATGGAGGTAACGGATTTGGGCAGGCGAACAATTACATGGGCTCCTGGTATCTGACGGGTATGTAGCCATAGATCATGACGGTCAGATAATTTAAAGGTTAAATAATCGTTCTGCCGGTTATTCCTGCCTACCCATATGTCCAGTCCTTCTGAGGATACATAATGGCGTGGGGTGCTTACGGGTCGGTGTACTTTTCCCTTTCCTTTCACCTTACGCTCTCGCAGATATCCGCCTTTTTCGAGTTCCTCCACTATCTCATCCAGCTGATTTAGGTTTTCAACTTGATTAATAGCTAATAGGACTGAATCCAGATATTCAATTTCTTGATTAGTTTGCTGCAGGTAGTTTTCCAAATGTTTGATAGTAATGCGGCTTTTATTGTAAGCCTTATAGTATTTCTGTGCATTGCCAATGGGGGTTAAGCGGGGGTCGAGCTCAATAGTAACCTCCTGCCCGGTATTAAAATCCACCAAATGGGCTTTGGTGTCGCCCTTTTTAAGCTGGTGCGCATAGGCAGTAAGCAGTTCTCCCCAAATTTTCAACTGTTCTTTTTCCCGGGCTTTGTTCAGGTCACTTTCCTGCAAAAAACGCTTTTTCTGAGCTTTATCCATCCATCCTTTAACAGTTCTGCTCAGGTTGGTTTGCATTGACTCCAGGCGGAGCTGATTCATTTTCACCTGGTAAAAGTGAGCCGCTGCCTGATTAGCCGAGGCAAAGGTATGGAAAGAATAACCTGGTTGTTTAGAGGCTGGCATCAGGGGCGTAAAATCTATGGCATTAGTACCTTTATTGATTACATAGGATGGGCAGGGTGGGCTGCTGCAAATTTCTATCTGGGTTAACAGGATTTCCAGTAAAGTCGTAAACTCGTATTCGCCACATTCTTCCACCGGCATATGGGGATCGAGCCGAGCCAGACGACATAATTCCTGAGCAGAGTAAGGGCTTACTCCCGAGCACAGCTGAAAGAGCGCCTGAGACAGTGATTGGGAACCAAAGGCCCACATGCGGGTAGCAAACTCATTAAAGGTCAGGGTAAGAGGATTAACTTTGCCTTGATCAGGAGGAGTTATGTATTCCCTACCGGGAAAAACCTCACGATGACTGCTGACCTCACTGCCATAGCGTTTAATAGCATCTATGATGAGGTTATTGTCCGGATTAACCAAGATTATATTAGAGTGTTTTCCCATGATTTCAAGTACTAAAAGACGTGGTTTCCAATCGCGGAATTCATCCAAAGCTTCAATGGTAATGTGAACTATACGTTCGAAGCCTACCTGACGAACCTCCAGTATCTTACCTCCTTCCAGGTATTTGCGCAGCAGCATACAAAAAGGAGGCGGGGAAGTGGGGTTGGGCTGTTTTTCAGGGGACAAATGCAGCCGTGCCCATCGGGCATTAGCTGACAACAGCAATCTAACCGAACCAGATGATATAGTGCGGATGGATATAACAATTTCATCCTTCTCAGGCTGATAGATCTTATCAATGCGCGCACCGGCTAAATCCCGGTTTAGCTCATGACATATGGCATGGATAGAGAAACCATCAAAAGGCATGGTATTTACCCCTTTTTAATAAGATAAGAATGTTCCGGCAGTATCAGTCGCAGACTATGACATAAGGAGGATGCGACTTGAATTGTACCACGCGCAATTTTTATACAGAAATAATCCAGCAGGTTATACTGGTGGAAAGATGCCGCCATGACTTGAATAAAAGGCTTTTAAGCAGCAAGAACCGTGCCCAGAAGAGGCAGTTGATGCTGTCGTTTTTATGCCTGGACATTGAGAAACACCAATTATTTGCCAGTGCTGCTCAGGTTGCTGTACAGGACGGTGACGAAACCGTTATCCGCCGTCTGCATAATTTCTACCGGCATAATGCTGAGTTCGATAACATCGTTATGATTATACAGGACGAAATAAATAAAACCCGTAAATTTATCCATGTGATACAAAGGTCACTACACGGCTGGGCGGAGATGAGTTTTGCCGAAAAAAGACTAGCCCAGGAAATTGAAAAATATATTATAGTCAGAGCTCAGCAGCAGTAAAAGAAAATAGCCGGTTAACCCGGCTGTTTTGATGCCATGTGCAGAATAACTATTTAACGATCAATACTGGTATTGGTGCCAGGCGGGAAACCTTGTCAGATACGCTGCCGAATACCAGTTCCTGAAACTTATTAATGCGCCGGCTTCCCATAATGATAAGGTCATATTCTTTATTATTATCAACCACATCGAGAACCAGAGAGGCTGGATCACCGCCAGCTCTTTTGAGAGTGCAGTCAACTCCTTTTTCCTTAAGCAGTCCTTCGTACATTTTGAGTATCCTTAAGGATTCAGATCTTAATTCATCTAGGCGTTCCTGATTGTGGAGCTTAGTTATATCCACATCACCGGTATTATAGACATTTAGTAGGTCGATACTTCCTATGAAACCATTTAGGGCCATTTCGGCTGCTTTTTCCACAGCTCGACGAGATTGTTCGGAATCGTCAACGGCGATTAGTACTTTTGTAAATACTGTCATGGTAGCCCTCCTTAAATAATAATACCGCTTCAATGCAGAAAAATTTGATCTGATGTTCAGATTATATCAAATCTTGACTGCATTAACAAAATAGTTAAAACTAAAGGCGAAGCAAACGAGGAGGTTTGAAAATGGCTGATAAAACCAGAGTTATAGTTGCCGGCGCCTTAGGACGTATGGGCATAGAAACAGTTAAAGCTATAGAACAAGATGAAGAATTGGCATTAGTAGCCGCCGTAGATATAAAAGCCCGGGGTGAATCAGTCAGTGATATCACTGGTTTGAAAGGGATCTCCCTGACCATAGACAATGATCTGGAAGCAGCATTGGAGCGGACTAAACCCCAGGTGTTAGTGGATTTCACTAATCCCCAGGCCGTATTCAATAATGTACGCAGTGCTTTGCTTAAGGGAGTAACCAGTGTAGTGGGAACTACCGGCTTGAATCAAGTGGAACTAAACCAATTGGAAAAATTAGCTCTTGAGAACGATGTAGGAGTAGCAGTCATTCCCAACTTTGCTATTGGGGCAGTTTTAATGATGAAGTTTGCTCAGGAAGCTGCCAAGTATTTTCCAGATGTAGAAATTATCGAACTCCACCACGATAAGAAAATGGATGCACCTTCGGGAACGGCTATTAAAACCGCTGAACTTATCAGTCAAAATCGCCCCCATCGTCCTCCGCGTAATGTCAGGGAGATGGAGAAAATTACGGGATGCCGTGGAGGCGATTGGGATCAGATTCGTATACATAGTGTGAGGCTGCCAGGTTTTGTAGCTCATCAGGAAGTTATCTTCGGCGGTATAGGACAGAGCCTGACCATAAGGCATGATTCCTATGATCGGGTGGGCTTTATGCCCGGAGTATTAATGGTGATTAAACGTATGCTCAACCGGAAAGGATTGGTATATGGCATGGAAAACTTATTATAAAACTAAATATTGTAAAGATTAACTGCTTAATAAGACGGGTTTCCCGTCTTTTTTTATGCCTTTCTTGATATAGGAGGAGTAATAAGGTCAAGCACCAACCCTAAAGTGGATACATATAATGCTATTAATTGTATGAAGGGATTGTAACCTATTAAAGGGAGGGGCACAGGTTGAGTTCCGTATTATCCGGACTAAAAGTTGCGGTATTAGGGGGAGATGATCGGGAATTAATTCTCATCTGTGAACTGGTTAAGATGGGGGCTACGGTAGCAGTAGCAGGTTTCCCCAAAGAAAAGGTTGCCCACGGGGCATTCAGTGTCAGTTCTGTTGAAGAAGCTTGCAAGGATGCGGAAGTAGTGATACTCCCGCTGCCGGGAACCAATGCGGAAGGTGTCATTCGTGCTGTCTATGCCGAGGAAAACCTGATTTTAAGCGAAAAAGCCATTCGCAGTATTGCCCCCAATGCCCTGGTTATTATTGGAACTGCCAGACCTTTTCTTAAAACTTGGAGTGAAAAATATGGTTTTACACTTTTGGAAGTAAATGATATGGATGAACTGGCTATTCTAAACTCCATACCAACAGCAGAAGGTGCTATTCAGATAGCCATGGAGGAAACCCGTATCGCTATTCACGGCAGCCGGAGCTGCATTATTGGATTTGGAAGGGTAGGCATGACCCTGGCTCGTATTCTAAAAGCTATGGGTGCTGAAGTTACCGTAGTAGCTCGTAATCCGGCACAACTAGCCCGTGCCTATGAAATGGGTTGTGAGCGGGCCGATTTCAGCCAACTGCGTGATATTGTCAACAGCATGGATATAATCTTCAATACTGTACCCCAGTTAGTTTTGGATCGTTCTATATTGAAATATGCTAATCCGGAATTACTCATCATAGATCTAGCCACTCAACCCGGTGGTACTGATTTCGAAGCGGCTAATGCTCTGGGCATAAAAGCTATATTGGCTCCTGGACTCCCGGGCAAAGTGGCGCCAGTTTTTGCTGGCCGAATTTTAACGGATGTAATACCACGGCTGATAATTGCAGAATTAGCCAAGATGGAGAAAAATCTGTTACTGGTTCCCAGGGAGGTGTGATAAATGGAGTTACCGTTGATGCGGTTAAGGGGTGTAAAAATAGGATTAGTTTTAACCGGATCACACTGTACCGTCGGTGAGGTCATTCCCGAAATACAACACCTTGTAGATGAAGGAGCCGAAATTATACCTATTTTTTCCTATACAGCTGATCATCAGGATAACCGTTTTTATAAAGTAAAAGATTTGAAAAAAATAATTACTGAAATAACTGGACACGAGATTATTAACAGTATTGTGGGAGCCGAACCAATTGGCCCTCAGAAATTACTGGATATAGTCGTTGTTGCACCAGCTACCGGGAATACCATAGCTAAAATGGCTAATGGCATAGCGGACACTCCGGCTCTTATGGCCATCAAGGCTCAGCTGCGCAACCAAAGACCGGTAGTTATTGCTATCTCCACTAATGATGCTTTAGGAGTAAATGCACGCAATATCGGCATGCTATTGAATATGAAAAATATTTATTTTGTTCCTTTCCGTCAGGATAACCCCGTTGAAAAGGCCAACTCAGTGGTGGCATGCATGAGTCTCATTACCGACACAGTTATTCATGCTCTTCAGGGTCGGCAAATTCAGCCCCTGCTCCTGGGACCTGCGATTTCTTGAGCAAGATAATCCTGCTGTGATAAAATGGAATGCAGATGTTTTTGCAGGGAGGTTTATTGACGTGTCAAGGGGCATACGTTTGGCTATCGTTGGAGCAACAGGAGCTGTAGGACAGGAAATGTTGAAAGTTCTCCAGGAACGGGATTTCCCCATCAGCAAACTTATTTGCTTGGCTGATCCCAGGGAGGAAGGGATATTAATAGATTTTAAGGGTGAAACTATAAAGGTTCAGGCAGCCAGCCGGGAACACTTCAAAGAGGCAGATATTGCTCTGTTTGCAGTCGGAACTGATGTCAGCAGGGAGTTGGCACCTCAGGCGGTAGAATGCAACTGCACAGTAATTGACAACAGTTATGCCTTTCGCTTGACAGATGAAGTCCCTCTGGTAGTTCCGGAAGTAAACCCGGAAGACGTTGCCTGGCATAAGGGAATTATAGCTAATCCGAATTGTTCAACTATCATAATGGTAGTGGCTATAAATCCGATTCATAAAGCCGCTCATATAAACAGAGTAGTGGTATCTACTTATCAAGCCGTATCGGGTGCTGGAAAAGCTGGTTTGGAGGAACTGGACGCTCATACCCGGGCCTATTTTGCCGGAGAGTCTGTTGTACCGCATACTTTCCAACATCCCATTGCTTTTAATGTCATCCCGCATATAGACAGTTTTGTAGAAGATGGATATACCCGGGAAGAAATGAAAATGGTCTGGGAAACCAGGAAAATAATGCATCATCCCGAGTTGAAAGTTGCCGCTACCGCAGTTAGGGTACCGGTCTTTCGCAGTCATTCCGAATCAATCAACCTGGAAACCAAGACTCCTTTAACTCCCGAGCAAGTCAGAGAAATTCTCAGTCAATCACCTGGTGTTATAGTCGAGGATGATCCCGCTAATAATGTCTATCCTATGCCATTGTACACTTCCAATAAAGATGAAGTTTTTGTAGGAAGAATTCGCCGAGATCTTTCCAGTGATAACGGGATTGCTATGTGGGTGGCAGCTGACCAGATCCGTAAGGGAGCAGCCACCAATGCGGTGCAAATAGCGGAGATTGTAGTTGAACGCAATTATTATTAGGACGGTGGAATATAGTGAGAATTACCGTTCAAAAATTCGGCGGCACCTCGCTGGCTAATTATGAGCAGCGGGATAGAGTATGTGATATTATAAAAAAAACCCTTGAATCCGGAAACCAATCGGTTGTGGTTGTGTCTGCTATGGGAAGAAAGCAAGATCCCTATGCTACCGACACCTTGATCCAACTGGTACGTGATGTCAATCCCCAGCCTGCTGCGCGGGAAATGGATCTCATCATGGCCTGTGGGGAGATAATATCCGGAGTGGTTTTAACGGCGCAGCTAAATTCCCGTGGTATTCCGGCCCATTTTTTAACCGGGGAGCAGGCCGGAATCGTTACCGATGACCAATATAACAATGCTCATATTAAATATATCAATCCCAAGAATATTCTAGCCTGCTTAAAAGAAGGCCTGGTGCCGGTAGTGGCTGGCTTTCAAGGCAGAGCGGAAAATGGGGAACTTACTACTCTGGGTCGGGGAGGCAGTGATACTACCGCTAGTGCTTTGGGGGTTGCCCTTCATGCCGAAGTGGTGGAAATTTTTACTGACGTAGAAGGAGTAATGACAGCCGATCCGCGTATAGTAGAAAATGCCAGGTTGTTGGATGATATTACCTACAACGAGATATGCCAACTGGCCAGGGACGGTGCTAAAGTAATTCATCCCCGGGCGGTAGAGATTGCCATGCAAAGCGGTATACCACTGCGGGTACGGTCTACGTTTTCTGATTCTCCTGGGACGTTGATAACCCATCAAAACTTTGGACGCCAGGATGCAGTCAGTATAATACGTGATCGGTTAATAACCGGAATTACCTATACTTCCAGTATCGCTCAGATTAAAGTAAACATTAGTAGTCTGGATGACAAGAAGAGCGTAGAATTAAAGATATTCAAAACCCTGGCAGAGAACGGAATCAGCATAGATTTTATCAGTGTTCAGCCTGAATTAATCATGTTTACAGTGCCGACTGACGACTCTGCTCGTACCATTGATATATTGCACAACCTTGGCCTTAACCCCGATGTGGAAATGAACTGTGCCAAAGTAGCCGTTGTTGGAGCGGGTATGACCGGTATTCCGGGAGTTATGGCCCGAGTGGTGGAAGCTCTGACTGACCACAACATTCCCATTCTCCAGTCGGGAGATTCATATACCAATATCTGGTGCCTGGTAAAGCGTGAGCATATGGAGAAAGCTGTTAAAGCACTCCATGATAAATTTGAATTAGGAAATATTTAATATATTTAATAGAAGGTGATCTAGATGGAAATGCCCCGGTTGGTAACAGCTATGGTAACGCCTTTTGATGATGACTTAAAGGTGGACTATGGCAGGGCTGCTCAGCTAGCCGATTACCTGGTGAAAAACGGCACTCAGGGAATTGTGGTAGCGGGAACAACGGGAGAATCGCCAGTATTGTCTGAGGAAGAGAAACTTCGCCTGTTCTCAGTGGTAAAAGAACAGGTGGGTGACAAGATTATGGTATGGGCAGGTACCGGCAGCTATAATACCCGGCATGACATAGAGCTTAGTCGCAAAGCAGAAAAAACCGGTGTAGACGGTCTACTGCTGGTAGCCCCCTATTATAATAAACCCAGCCAGGAAGGACTTTACCAGCATTTCCGAGCTATAGCTGAGGCAGTAAGTTTACCAGTTATGGTCTATAATATTCCCAGCCGGACCGGCTGCAACATATTACCTGAAACCATGGCCCGCTTGGCAGCCATTGAAAACATAGTAGCTCTCAAAGAATCGACCGGAGATATGAATCAGGCTTCCCAGCTGGCCCGGTTGTTGCCGGACACAGTAAAAATCTATTCAGGGGATGACTCCCTTACTCTCCCCATGATGTCTGTGGGAGCATACGGAGTGGTAAGTGTGGCATCCCACCTGGTAGGCCAAGATATTGCCCGCATGATAGATGCTTTTGTAAAGGGCGATGCCTCAGAAGCAACTCGCATACACTTAAAATTATTCCCCATTTTCAAGGGGCTGTTTATCACGACCAATCCTATCCCTCTTAAAGAAGCCCTAAACATGATGAATATCCAGGTAGGAGGTTTAAGGCTGCCTTTGACCGGTACCAGTGATGCGGAACGCGCAGCAATCAGAGAGATGTTGGTGACCAATGGACTGATCTAAGAATTGCTTAGCCAAAAGGCGGATCCTGTACTGATAATGACCAATGTGATTGGCGGGCAGGATCCGTCTTTTTTTATGGATAACAACCTTCAAGTTAGGAAGGTTGTTAGTTGTAAGGCCTTTTTGTATCGGCTATAATAATCAAAGCGATTGGTTCGGGCGGAATTAAAACTGAATAGCAAGGAGGTGAAACCGTGTCTGATAATGAGCGTATTCAGATTATTCCCCTGGGCGGTATGGGGGAAATCGGCAAAAATATGCTTGCAGTCCGTTATGGGGACACTATTGTGGTCATCGACACTGGTCTGATGTTTCCCGAAGAGGAACTGCTGGGAATAGATGTGGTTATTCCTGACATCACTTATCTGATAGAGAATCGGGATAAAGTTAAAGCCATTTTGTTGACTCATGGCCATGAGGATCATGTTGGAGCCCTCCCCTATGTTTTAAAAGAGCTTCAGGTTCCCGTCTATGGCAGCAGACTTACTCTGGGGATAGTGGAAGAGAAATTACATGAGCATAATCTGGATTGCGGTTGTTTGCAGGTAGTTAAACCCCGGGATGTTATCAAGATTGATGATCTGGAAGTAGAGTTTATCCGGGTAAGTCATAGTATTCCAGATGCCATGGGGATTGCCATACACACCCCCGTAGGCATCATTTTGCATACCGGAGATATTAAACTGGATCAGACTCCGGTTGATGGAGAGGTGGTAGATTTTCGTAAACTGGCCGAACTGGGTGAGAAAGGAGTTCTGGTGTTCCTTGGTGATAGCACCAACGCTGATAAACCAGGCTTTACAATGTCGGAAAAAGTGGTGGGCAATACTTTTGACGAGTTGTTCGGCAAGTGTCAGGGACGCATCATCGTAACCACCTTTGCTTCCAATGTACACCGCATTCAACAAGTTATAAGTACAGCTCATAACTATGGCCGTAAAGTATGTGTTATTGGCCGCAGCATGATCAATAATGTTAAGATAGCTTGCGAATTAGGTTATATGAAAATACCTGAAGGTATTTTTATAGAGCAAGAAGATATAAGTAAATATCCTCCCAATCAGATCGTAATAGTTACAACCGGCTCTCAGGGTGAACCTATGTCAGCTTTGACGCGTATGGCAACTGCTGATCACCGTTGGGTTGGTATTGAACCTGATGATACAGTCATCATTTCGGCTACACCGATACCAGGCAATGAGAAACTGGTAGCCAGAACAGTTGACTTGCTGTTCCGGCAGGGAGCAGAAGTAATATATGAAAAAGGTATGGGAGTGCATGTTTCCGGACATGCGGCCCAAGAAGAATTGAAAATATTACTGAATTTGATTCGTCCCCGGTTTTTTGTACCCGTTCACGGTGAGTACCGGCATTTAATGAAACACGCCCGGTTAGCCGAAAGTCTGGGTATTCCCCGTTCGCGCATATTTGTAGCTGAAAATGGTCAGATAATAGAGGTGAGCCGGAAGAAGGCCAGCATTGTTGGCAAAGTTACCGCCGGCAAAATTTTGGTCGATGGGCTGGGTGTCGGAGATGTTGGCAATATTGTTTTGCGAGACCGGAAGCAGTTGTCCCAGGATGGGATTATGATAGTAGTGGTAACTATTCAAAAGGATACCGGTGAAGTATTGGCTGGTCCAGATATAGTTACCCGAGGGTTCGTATATGTTCGCGAATCTGAGCAACTGATAGATGATGCTAAAGAACGGGTAAAAGAAGCTTTGGATAGCTGTGGTCAGCGTAGGATAACCGAATGGGCGGTTATAAAAGCCCAGGTGCGCGACCGTCTAGGTAAGCATCTCTATGAGAAAACGGGACGAAGACCCATGATACTGCCCATAATAATGGAAGTATGATAAATAAAGGCCGATGTTCTGAAGAGAAATCGGCCTTATTAAATAAAATCCGGTTATCATGCGTTTTTTACAACAACACCGTGATTATTCTTCATACAACTTATCAATCAGGTGTTTGTATTTTTGATCAATAAATTTACGCTTCAGTTTCAGGGTAGGAGTCAATTCACCCTTTTCCTGAGTCAACTCCTCGGGCAACAAAATAAATTTCTTTATTTTTTCGACTTGGCCCAGGCTTTTAGTATTGGCATCAATTATATTTTCATATAACTTGTAGATCTCGGGATTTTGAATGATTTGTTCGGGAGAAGTATACTCAATATTATTCTTTTTACAGTAGTCTTCCAGAATCGGGAAATTCGGCACCACTAAGGCAGATAAGAATTTTCTTCCTTCACCTATACACACGAACTGGGAGATAAATATTTCATTGCCCAGAAGGGACTCGATCTGCTGCGGGGAGATATTTTTGCCTCCGGAGGTGATTATGATTTCTTTGATACGATCAGTTATTTTAATATATCCAAGTTTTTCACCATTCTTTTCCACATAATGTAGTTCGCCCACATCCCCCGTTTTTAACCAGCCGTCTTCAGTAAATATTTCTTTAGTGGCTTCAGGATTCTTATAGTATTCGGTCATGCACATGCCACCTTTTAGCTGCACTTCACCTTCATCGGAAATCCGAGCATCGCAAAGGGAAAGCAGTACTCCGCAATACCCGGGGATAGCATTATCTCTAAAACCTACACAAACTGGAAAGAGTTCAGTTAATCCATAGCCCATGAAAATATTAATACCTGCAGCTTGGAAGAATTCATTTACTTCCGGTGCAAAGGGAGATCCACCCACATGATAAATATTACAGTTCTCAGCGCCCAGTAAGGCTCGTATTTTGCTGAAAACCAGCTTGTCAGCAATCCTGTATTTTAAGCCGTATTTGTTGTTTCTATAGGCTTGGATCCCAACTTTTTTAGCCCATTCAAACATCTTATACTTCATCCCACCGGCATTTTTCATGTTGGCATGGATGGTACCGTAAACTTTATCCCACATCCTTGGTACACTGGTCATAAAATGTGGTCTGAAGTGATTCATATATTCAAGAAAATTGGCTGGGTCAGGACAGTAGCCGATTTTAACTCCGTTGCACATACAACCGTAGGACCATAATCTTTCAAATATGTGTGACAAGGGCAGGATGGAAAGAGAAGTGTAATGAGGCCCGGCTTCCGGAAAACGCCAGGCTGGAAATATTCCGCACAAGAATGATCGATGGGTATGAACGGCTCCCTTGGGATTTCCGGTGGTTCCCGATGTATATATAATGGTTACTATATCACCGGGGTTAGCATTATTGATACGGTTTTCAAAATCTTTGTCATTAGCCAATTGGCGGCCTTTTTCGATGAGCTGGGTCAGGTAAACACTTTTGTCACCAGCAATGTTTATATTATCTTTCATAGCAACTATCAGTTTTAGGTATTGATTATCAGGTATTATCTGGGCAATCCGGTCATATTGTTCTTGATCTCCAACAAAGACTACTTTTACTTCGGCATCATTGACTATGTATTCAGCCTCTTCTTTAGAGTTGGTGGCATAAATAGGGACAGAAACCGCACGTGCTGCCAAAATGCCCATGTCTGAAATCGCCCACTCTGAGCAGTTTCTGGAGAATATGGAGCACTTATCACCAACGTCAATTCCTATGTCGATCAGAGCCTTGGCCAGGGCTGTGAATCTGTCGGCATATTCGGCCCAGGTAAGAGATTCCCACTCACCTTTGTAATTCTTTTGAGACAAAATAATTTCATCCTTATAAATCCTGGCGTTTTTTAGCATCATATAGGCGAGTGTTCTGTTTTCAGATACATATTTCTCGAATTCCGTTTCCCAGTCTCTGTCAGAATCACGCCAAACCGGTAAGTTTTGAGTCGCTTTGTGCATTAATCCGATCCTCCTTGAAGAAAAATGTTAATATTTGTTTGTAATTCATTATGATTGAAAATTATGATAAATCAAAATTTAATATTGAAGCGTAATATACTGAAAAAAGACGCTACTTTTCAGACTTGCCTTATATTGTACCAAATAAAAGAAATTTGTAAAAATATTGACTAAAGTGGAATAGCCTCGCCAATAACTGCGGACTTATTTTTTCTGCCTTATTCGGGAATTGTTTTCCTTGCCTTAATAAATTGCCTTTGAACCTAGAAGGACACAAAAAAGATATATTTAATTGGTAATCTATACCTGGAGGTGAAGAGATGGTTTTCAGGTTGCTTTTGGTGGAAGATGATCCGGAAATAAGAGAGATCATTACCGATTACTTTTTGGATAAAAGTAATGGGATCATCGATATAGAATCCGCGGAGACCGGGCATGAGGGAATGGAAAAATATCTGGACCAGGAATATGATCTGGTGCTTCTGGATGTCATGCTGCCGGAAGTTGACGGGTTTGCAATCTGCCGGGAACTGCGCAAGACCAGTGATGTTCCGATTATGTTCATTACTGCCCGTCATCAGGAAAATGACCGTTTATACGGGTATCATCTGGGTTGTGACGACTATATCGTCAAGCCTTTCTCCCTGGCCGAGCTTTATGCCAAAGTAATGGCTTTGTTAAAACGCGCCAAAGGCATGGTAAGAGATGAAGTGATGACTGCCGGTCATATAAAATTAGATCCCTATCGCTGTACCGTCTATGTGCATGAAGCTGAGGTGATCCTGGCTCCCCTGGAATTTGGATTACTAAAAATACTAATGGAAAATAAGGGAAAAGCCGTCAGCCGGGAGAGTTTGCTCATCCGGTTATGGGGATATGATTTCGATGGTAATGACCGGGTGGTGGATAACCATATAAAAAAGCTGCGTAAGGCTTTAGGCGATAGCGCCGCCCAAATTAAGACTGTGTTTAAAATCGGTTATAAACTGGAGGAGAGGTAAATGCAGAAAAACATCACCAAACGCATCATTTATACGCGTGTCTTCAGTGCATTTCTGGCTATCTACCTGTTGCTGATGACGGGCTTCAGCATTTTCGTTATATCAGAAGAGCAGAAGGTGGCGGGAATGGAATTCAGAACCTATGCTAACGGTGTCAACAACCGAGTGGCCGAAATTCTTCAGAATTACCTTGACAGTAACAACCAGGTTACGGATCTGGTCTCCCTAAGAAAGGAATTGGTTAGAAGCACAAGTTTCTTTACTGTGGCTGGAACTGAAATAGCTGTTTTCACCGGTGATTACCAACTGCTTTTTCATACTAATAACTACTGGATAGTCCAGTATGATGGCGGCAAACAATATGGATATTTAAATCCCCGGGAATGGTTTAGTGATGAAGAGATATCCGAATTGGAATATTATCTGACTGCTGATTTCCAGCCGAAAAAGGCAGGTGATCTCTGGCATTATACTGTAGATTTAAGGGGCTTTTGGCTGGATCAGGAAATGGTTATCCCCGGTAAAATAACGGTTAATCCCATGTATGCTGACACCTTCGATGAACAGGGCCATGTAACTTCAGGCGGTGGGACCGTCACTGATGAAATTATCTATACTTCTCGCTATCAAAATACTCGAGACTTACCTTATTTTGAGCATGGAAACATTAGCCCGGCAACCAACAGTAAAAAACATGCTGAACTCCGGCAATTAGTAACCGATGCAGAGCAGTTGAAAGAAACAGAAATCATGCAACATTTGGAGCATCCCAGTCAAAGAATCGCGTTGACCACCTATCGCTATTACTTGCCCATGCCTTATCAGAACACGATTCACGGCATAGACCAAAAATATTATAGTGACTTTTGGACGGTGATAGCTCGTGATATCAATATGTGGGAGCGATGCTCCACTACATTGGTGTTTGTCTGGATTTCCTGTCTGGTCATATTCCTGGGGGTGGCTTTCATACTTTCCCGGCAGACTTATAAAACTTATCGGGAGAGAGAGGAACTGGAAAAACAGCGTCAGGAAATGACCGATGCCCTGGCTCATGACTTGAAAACCCCTTTGAGCATTATTTCTGGCTACGCCCAGAACTTACAGGAAAACATCCACACCGAGAAGCGGGAGCATTATGCCGCCCATATCCTGTCTAATGTAGAAAGGATGGATAAGATCATCCGCAGCATGCTGGAGATGACCAGATTAGAGTCGGATTTCCTGCAAATAAAACGGGAGGAACTGTCCCTGGCGGAAGCCAGTAATGAGGTGATTGGTCGTTACCGCCCAATTTCCCAGGAAAAATCCCTCACGGTTGACATCGATGGGGAGGCCGTGATAAAGGCAGATCATGCCATGATAGAACGAGTGATTGACAACTTTTTTGTCAATGCCCTGGGACATACCCCGGAGGGCGGCTCAATTAGCATTAGAATCTCTGGCGATCGGTATGAAATCTATAATAGCGGCAGCCACATACCAGAAGAGCGCATAAAGGAAATATGGCTTCCTTTTAAGAAATCTGACCTGTCCCGTGGTCACTCCAAAGGTACCGGCCTGGGCTTGGCCATTGCCCGCACCATTTTAGAATTGCACGGCTTTTCCTATGGTGCCCAAAACTGTGAAGACGGGGTAGTATTCTGGTTTAAGTTTCAGTAGGGTTATTCAAAACATGAGGCAAGAAGTAGCAATAACCTATAGTAAACATTAATAGTAAACATTATTTGATGATTTTGAAATAGATGTGGGCAGATATGAAGCCTAGACCCACAAGGCTATCTGGCTCCGCTAGTATAAGTTGTGAAAGCGTAAAATTAGAAGGTTGACAAATATTTGACTAAGGTGGCTTTCTCATATAAGCCAGCCCTATTATTCTGTATTATTTATCAACCCTGCTGATAGCCCGGTTTTATACTATCTTAGTGTATAGATGTAATAGTGGTGGATCTGTTCTTAAAGTCTGTGGAGTGATCAAAAAAACAAAATTGTATTTTTGTTAACGGTTTTGTTAATTACCCGTGTTCTATGATTGTATTAAAGTTTTATACACTGCTTAATACGATTGGGCAAACGGCATAGAGATTGCCAGATTGCCACGCCCCTGACAGGACTCTCAACCTTAACAGCGACCGAAAGGAGCACCGGCAACCTTATAGTACCCGTTAGGGTACATCGGGAGTCCCCGAAGGGGGGAGTGCCGGAACGACCAACATAAATTGTACCCGTAAAGGTACATTGGGAGTGTCCGAAGGATGTGTGAGATATGAGCAGAATACATTTTCACAGAGATAGACAGTGACAGCCGACCTTTTTATTCTGTATTAATTATCATTCCTGAGGTTAACCTAATCTTAATAATGAATAAAGAGGAAGGGAGAAGTAACTTTGACAGAAAATCATCAACCGGAAGCCAACCAGGAACAAAAGCTAGACAACATTAAGGAACTGGGCCAATTAGAAATCCCTGCTTATAAAAGTGATATCCACTGTTTAACTATTACCGGACAGGTAGAGGGACATATGGTTCTTCCTCCCCAGAATAAAACCACCAAATATGAACATGTTATTCCCCAGTTAATTGCCGTGGAAGAAAACCCTAATATTAAAGGACTGCTGATCCTGTTAAATACCGTAGGCGGTGATGTGGAAGCGGGATTGGCCATGGCGGAAGCGATTGCCAGCATGACCAAGCCTACCGTATCTATTGTACTAGGTGGAGGTCACTCCATTGGGGTATCTATTGCCGTAGCGGCAGACTACTCGCTGATTGCCCCATCTGCTACTATGACGATACACCCAATACGGTTAACTGGCCTAGTAATCGGTGTTCCCCAAACCTATGAATACCTTGATAAAATGCAGGACCGGGTGGTGCGGTTTGTCGTGGAACATTCCAGAATCAGCGAAGAGAAGTTCCGGGAACTTATGTTCAGAACCGGGGATTTGGCCCGGGATATCGGAACTGTATTAGTAGGGAAAGATGCGGTGGATTACGGAATAATAGATCAGGTGGGGGGAGTCACTGAAGCCCTTAGAAAACTGGAGGAGTTGAAAAAAAACGAGGGGATGATACAGTGATATTATATATTCCCGAGCCCTTTGAGTTTCCTTTGGAGGATAAAAAGCCTACAGAGTCTTTTTCCCTGAAGCTGCGTTCCGGAGGTGAACTGGTTGTAGAAAACTGCGGGCAGAATCAGGTGCGGGTAATACAGGTAAGAAGCACTGATCCCATGGACTACATCAACAGCAAATTCCAGCCCGGCAATATAATAGATCTGGTAGCTGATTTCGAATAATATTTACCTTTCTGGTATGTTGTCCTGGTGCTGTGCTATAATTTAACAAGCTCTAATTCCAGCACCTGTTCGCCATCAATAAGCCCCTGCTTATCTTGGAGATTCTAGTAGGGGACAATGGTGGCGGTTTTTATTGCGTTCAGGAAGGCATTTTTCTATTCTGCGCCGGTCTTTCCAGTAAGCGACTTATTTGCGGCGCACTATTCTTTTAATTGTCATTGCAGGCTAATCAGTGTTTGGAATATAGGACTTAAATACTAACCTGAGCAATATCAATGTCATACCTTAAGCAGGAGGACATTTAGCAGCAACCGCGGTTGCTTACTTATCTGTTCGAATGATTTACAAGGTGGTAAGAAAAAGAGAACCTTTCTGTATTCATATAATTAATATTTGGCTCTGGCTGCTTTCGCTGCGATATGGCCTTTTGCTTTGAGTTTTAACGCTTTGGTAGTATTTTTTGGAACCAGAAGGAATTCCTTTGCACCTGGAGAAATTTACCTACAATATCATTGAAAATTGCCCAACCATTTTGCTGTCATTTCGATAGGAATTATGTGAAGTAGCACTCAGGAGAAATATATGCCAACCATAAAGAAAAAGACAGTAAAATCAAAATCAGCGCGTATACGTAAGAAAGAGGTACCCCAGCCAAATCCAATACGCAACGAAATTCTATCATTAGTGGCTTTTGTAATGGCCCTGTTTATTTATATATGTATTAGCCGTGCCCAGGGCATTCCCGAAGACATCAAGGTAGTTGGCTGGATAGGCTCACGAGTGGCTTACGGATTGGAACTTGCTTTTGGGGAAGGAGCTATAATATTCTCATTTCTTCTGCTGGCCTGGTCCATCCATCTAGGGGTCTATAAACAGACTTGGTCCATAAGGATGTGGGGATTTTCTCTTCTGTTTATCTGCGTGCTGATTTACTATGGGTTATACGACATACCTATAGGTCTCACTCCTTGGACAGCAGGACAAAAAGGTTTAGGAGGGGGAGTGCTGGGCGGAGGAATAGCCTACTTGTTTCTCCAATTAGTGGGACAAGTCGGGGCGGTGGTTTTTTTAACTCTAGGTTTGTGCATCTCTCTGCTTTTGATTATTAATCGGCCCTGGGCAGAAATAAGTGCATTATTGATTAAATGGTTAGGTAAAGTTGGGAAATGGCTAAACCACGTCCTTTTTTATGAAGTCGAAGAGGACAGTAGGCCAGCCCCTGTTTCAAGAAAAACAGAGCCTATAATCATTGATCACGGTATGGAAGCTACTGTAACTGAAAAAGCGGATCTTAATTATATAGAGATGGAGGTTAACCCAACTCCTGAAGTGGAGCCCGAGTTTCCAGCTGTTTCTCCCAAATTCACACCAGCAGCCTCGTTGAAAAAGGGTGACAACCATCATTATCAAAAACCGTCTCTGGAGCTGCTCAGTGAGGATAGTTCAGAGCGCAGCATTGATAAAAAGAATATAAAAGAAAGTATATCCATTTTAGAAGAGACTTTTGCCAATTTCGGCATCGGAGTCAAGGTTAATCAGGTAAGCTGTGGGCCAGCGGTAACTAGATACGAATTAACACCTGCTCCGGGAGTAAAGGTCAGCAGAATAATCAGTCTTACCGATGATTTACAGTTAAACCTGGCTGCTCCAGGGATTCGCATAGAAGCACCTATTCCCGGGAAATCAGCGGTGGGCATAGAAGTTCCCAACAGCAAAATTCTCAGTGTAGGATTGCGCAGCTTGCTGTCTTCACCGGCGTTTCGCCGTTTGAATACTCCGTTGGCTTTTGCCTTGGGAGAAGATATTTCCGGATCGGCAGTAGTGGCTAAATTAACGGATATGCCCCATTTATTAATTGCTGGTTCCACCGGTTCTGGCAAAAGTGTGTGCCTCAACTGTATTATCATGAGTCTGTTATACAACGCTATGCCCGACGAACTTAAATTGGTTTTCATTGACCCCAAAATGGTAGAGCTAACCGTTTATAATGGTATTCCTCATTTAATGTGTCCGGTGGTAACTGATCCGAAAAAGGCCGCTGTGGTTTTACGATGGATGGTTACTGAGATGGAGAAACGCTATCGTATGTTTGCTGAAAAGGGAGTACGGGATATCAGCCGCTATAACCAAGTAGCCGACGAGAAAATCCCGTTTATTGTAATCATCATAGATGAACTAGCCGATTTAATGATGGTAGCTCCTGTGGAAGTTGAGGATTCAATTTGTCGCCTGGCCCAAATGGCAAGAGCTGCTGGGATGCATTTAATTGTTGCTACCCAACGACCTTCGGTTGATGTAGTTACCGGAGTAATCAAAGCTAATATACCGTCCCGGATTGCTTTTGCTGTTTCCTCACAGGCTGACTCTCGTACCATACTGGACATGGGCGGGGCAGAAAAACTGCTGGGAAAAGGAGATATGCTCTTTTTCCCGGTTGGTGCAGTAAAACCTTATAGAGTACAAGGTGCTTACGTATCCGATCAGGATATAGAAAAGACGGTGGAGTTTATCAAGCAGCAGGCCTATGAAGCTGAGGATGAAAATCAAATCAACGAACTGGAATTCTCGCTGGAGCAAGCTGATTTAGAGTACGATGATGACTTATTTTGGGACGCAGTTGCGGTGTTTGTGGATAGCCAAAAGGCTTCCGTGTCGTTGTTGCAGCGTAGACTACGTATTGGATATGCCCGTGCCGCCCGCTTGGTGGACTTAATGGAAGATCGGGGGATAGTATCCTCCCTGGACGCCAACAAAAAGCGAGAAATTCTTATAGACAGTGAGCAACTGGAAAAACTATATGCGAACCGTAAATCAATTTAGGAATTTGTATGGGGGAGGAGTAAAACCTTGCGCTTAACCTCCAGAGAGCGAGAGATTTTCGAGTTGCTGAGAAAAGAACCTTTAATCAGCCAGGAGGATCTTGCTCATCGATTAGGGATATCCCGATCATCTGCTGCCGTACATATTTCCAATCTTATGAAAAAGGGCGCTATTCTGGGCAAGGGATATGTTTTTAGTGAACAAGCCAATGTAGTAATTATGGGTAGTACTTATTTGAGTATTGAAGTTGATACATCCCAGCATAGAATCGATATTTACCAGAACGGTACGGCTATCGAATTAGCCCAAATATTCGTGGAACTGGGGATAGAACCTAAGGTGATGACGGTTCTAGGAAATGATGATTTGGGAAGCCAAATATTAATGCGGATGCAGCAGATGGATGTTGATACCAGTAATATTATCCGGCTGTCCAATAGGCGTACCTGCAGGCGGATCTATGCTGATAAGCACTTAAGATATGAGGAAGGTTTGTCGTCTGAAGAAGTTCAAAAAGCCTTTGCATCACAGGCTTGGGCTGTTTTTAATTGCGAATATCTGGTGGTGGATCCCTGCTACCAATCAATGATTTACCAGTTTATCAATCAAAAGGATGAGGATCAGGTACCTAGGCTGTGCACTTACGGACATCCAGAGAAAGAGCAAGATATTTTTGATCTTACCGGACATTGTTCGGTAATAGCTTTGGGTATCAGTGATTCAATACTGTTGGACCAGTGCATCACCGGAGGATTGAATTTTATGAAAAACGATCAGCAGTTGTTGGTTGTGACTGACGGCCTTAATCGCCTGATCTATATTAATAACGGGGAAATACATGATTTCCCCCTGTTACCAGGACAAGCCTTTGCATGCAAACCTGGAATACCCCGGCTTCTGGCTGGCCTGGTTTATGGTTTATCCAACCATTATCCAGTGCGACAAGCTGTGCGTATAGGTGTAGGGGCAGCTTCTTCCTCCAATGAGTGAAACGTTATTAAATAAAATACCGGAAATAAGTAAGGGGTGATTTTGGTGGGAGTAGGCCAGCGACTTCAGGAAGAAAGATTACGACAGGGCTTCTCCTTGGACGAAATTGAAGAGGAAACCAAAATTCGCAAGTATTACCTGCAGGCTTTGGAAGAAGAGAAGTATCATGTTTTGCCTCCTCAGGTTTATGCCACGGGATTCGTAAAACGATATTCAAAATTTCTTGGCTTAGACGAAGCCGAGTTTGCTTATCGATTTAAACTAGAAGCTTATTCCGAGCAGGAAGAGGAACAAATAACCCAGGTGACTGAACCATTGGAACCGATAAATAAAGTAGTTCTTCCCTGGGGTAACATTATAGCCGGAATCATCTTTTTAGTTATAGCTATTTGGATTGGAAACTATATAGTGGGGTATCTAGCGGATCGGGGTGCACAAGAAGATCAGCCCCAGCTCCCGGGAATACAACAACCGGTGGAACAAACCCCTGCTCCTAATGAAGAACAAAAGGAAGCACCACCACCCAGTGCCACACCGGTAGCACTATTGGAACTGAAAACCACTCAACCCTGTTGGCTTTTGGTAATGGTTGATGGAGAAACTCAATTTACCGGGACATTGCCGGCTGGTGAAGAAAGAGTATTTGAAGGTAAGGAATCAATATATATAAAAGCTGGCAATGCGGGAGGACTTGATATAACATTTAATGGGGAAAAGCAGGAACCTCTCGGTGCAACGGGAGAAGTGAAGGAGCGGGAATTTACTGCTGAATAACAATAGAATAGGTGATACCGCAGGTGAAAATAGGTTTTATTAGTCTAGGATGCGCTAAGAATCGTGTTGATACCGAAATTATGATGGGCTTGGTCAAAAGCCAGGGTCACTCCATAACTGACCGCTTAGAATATGCTGATTTGGTGGTTATTAATACCTGTGGATTTTTATCCGCGGCTAAAGAAGAAGCTATTGACAGGATTTTAGAAACTGCGCAGCTTAAAAGTAAAGGGATTCTGCAATATCTGATAGCTGCTGGATGCATGTCCCAACTTCATGCCCAAGAGTTACTTGATGAAATTCCCGAATTGGATGGGGTAATAGGTGTATCATCTTTTTTAGAAATAAATGAACTGATTGAGAAAGTTACTTCAGGACAAAGGGTTAATGTTGTCCGCCCAGCAACGGATGTTTTTATTGAACAAGGTCCCCGGGTTTTGACTACTCCCGCTGGGTTAGCCTATATAAAGATATCCGAAGGGTGTAATAATCGCTGCAGTTACTGTGCTATACCATTGATTCGCGGTAATCTTCGCTCCCGTTCCTTAGGGGAGATAAAGAAGGAAGCCGAAGAATTTATACATAAGGGTATTAAAGAACTGGTGATTATTGGACAGGATCCTGCGTCTTATGGATATGATCTTGGCAATGGTGCTGATCTAACCCAGCTCATCTATAGCTTGAATAGTATTAACGGTGATTATTGGATCCGGCTCATGTATGTTCATCCGGCTCATTTGAATTCAGCTATGATTAAAGCTATCGCTGACAGTGATCATGTTGTGCCTTATCTGGACCTGCCTATACAGCATGTGGATCATAACATCCTGCAGAAAATGAACCGTCATCACAGTGAAGAAGACTTGCGCCAACTGCTCCGGGAACTAAGACAAGCGATTCCTGATCTGGTGCTTCGTACTACTGTAATGGTAGGTTTTCCTGGGGAAAGTGAGGACCAATTCCAGCGTTTGTGTGATTTTATACAAGAATATGAATTTGATTGGTTGGGAGCTTTTGCTTATTCACCCCAGGATAATACTCCGGCTGCCCGTATGTCTGATCAGGTGCCCGACGAGGTTAAAGATTCGCGGCTTGACCGAGTTCTCACCCTTCAACAGGGGATAACCCGCAAAAAGAACAAAACTCGCATAGGTAGAGAGGAAAAGATACTAATTTCTTCACGTATCTCCGCCAACTTGTACCTGGGGAGAGGTTATTTCCAAGCACCTGAAGTAGACGGTATTACAATGGTAAGAAGCCATAAGCCCATACGTAATGGAGAATTCGTGCAAGCCCGCATGGTAGCTGTGCGTAAATATGATATGATCGGAGAATTCAATCATGAACCTTCCCAATAGTCTTACTATCGCACGGATAGTACTTATTCCCATATTCGTAGTAATCCTGCTGGTACACATACCCTATGGTGATTATATTGCCGCACTAATTTTCTCCCTCGCCGCATTAACTGACAGTTTAGATGGTTATTTAGCTCGTAAAAGGCGAGAAGTAACCACTCTGGGGGTTATACTGGATCCCCTGGCTGATAAACTGCTGGTAACAGCAGCATTGATAAGCTTGGTGGAATTAAATAGAATTCCAGGCTGGACAGCTATAGTCATTTTGGGACGTGAATTTGCCGTAACCGGCTTGAGAGCCGTAAAAGCCGAAGCAGGTATAGTTATACCAGCCAGCTGGATGGGAAAATTAAAGACGGTAATCCAAATTGCAGCTATCTTGCTGGTTATTTTGGAGAAAAGTTTTCAACAGGTGTTGCCCTTTCCATTAGGTTTATGGATGTTGTATCTAGCTGTGGCTGTCACAGTAATATCAGGCGTAGAATATTTTTACCGGTTTAAGGTTGAAGAACCTACCCGTAAGTAAAAATTAGCTAAGCTAAAAGTAATGTTCTATGGTATTATGTATAATGTGAATAGGAACACATTCACTAGCTAGGGCCTTGCCCCATTTCCGCTCGGTATTCTCCCCAAAATAACAAAAAACATACAGAAAGGAGATTTAGGGAAAACTAACCTCATGCTATATCAGCTATCATAAGGTTTCATCATATTCTATTAGCTATCCTAATATTTCATCACAGTATTTAACCCATCAGGGTTGCAGCAATATACTTGACAGGAGGTTGGTGTAATGGATTTTCGACTGACTGAAGAAGAAATCATGTTAAGGAAGATGATCAGAGATTTTGCCGAAAATGAGGTAGCACCTACCGTGGCGGAGCGGGATGAACAAGAGGTTTTTGATCTGCAAATATGGAACAAGATGGCCGACTTGGGTATATGCGGAATACCTTGGGAAGAAAAGTACGGCGGAGCCGATGCTGGTTTTTTAAGCTATTGTATTGCCGTGGAAGAATTATCCCGGGTAGATGCTGGTATAGGAGTATCTTTGTCTGCTCATACTTCGCTTGGGTCCTGGCCGATTTGGAAGTTCGGCACTGAAGAGCAAAAAATGAAATACCTGCCACCGTTAGCGGCTGGTACTAAAATTGCTGCTTTCGGTATAACTGAACCTTCTGCGGGCAGTGATTCAGGCGCCACCAAAACTACTGCTCGTCTAGATGGTAATCACTATATTCTCAATGGTACCAAGATATTTATAACCAACGGGTATTATGCTGATACCTATGTAGTGATTGCCCGAACTGGCCCCAAGGAGCTTAAGCACAAAAGCATCAGTGCCTTCATTGTTGAAAAGGGAACTCCTGGGTTTTCGTTTGGTAAGAAAGAGAAAAAGATGGGTATTCGCACTTCGGCTACCTATGAGTTAGTATTCGAGGATTGCCGTATTCCCAAAGAGAACCTGCTGGGACAAGAGGGCCAGGGCTTCAAGATTGCTATGCAGATCCTAGATGGTGGGCGCAATGGGATAGCTGCACAGGCAGTTGGTATTGCTCAGGGAGCTTATGAGTTTGCTCTTAACTATGCCAAAGAGAGAGTGCAGTTTGATGCTCCCATTGCTAGCCTGCAAGCTATTCGATTTAAATTAGCCGATATGAGGACCAGGATAGAAGCAGCTCGTCTGCTGACATATCAGGCCGCCTGGAAAGAAGGAGTTCATGAACCTTATGGCTTGGAAAGTGCCATGGCTAAGGTGTTTGCCGGCGATACAGCTATGTGGGTTACTACGGAAGCGGTCCAGATACTGGGTGGATATGGGTATTCCCGTGAATATCCGGTGGAACGGATGATGAGAGATGCTAAGATAACGCAGATATATGAAGGTACCAATGAAATCCAGCGGGTGGTTATTTCCAACCAAATATTAAGATAAGGTAACCTTTTTGAAAATACCATACAGTAATTTTAGCAATGCCATAAGGATGATTCCCGTCCTTGTGGCATTTCCATTATATAACGGCGGGTAGTCTGAGACTTGGCATGTTATAATGGTTGGTGCGCAAAGGGGGGAAAATGATGAAAAATGGTGAATTGCGTATAGTTGTTGTTCTGCTGGCCATGATTCTTACTATAGGAATATTATTTGGTGGTTATTCTGTTTACAAAGTTTATGGAGTGGAAAAACCTGTAGAAACCAAATTGTCGGCTTTACCAGCAGTTTCTTCCGTTTCAATTGATAAAAATAAGAAAGTTTATGAAATAAAACTGCAACTGGGAGCAGTGGAGAATTTACAGTCAGCTTATACTGAGATTGAAAATGCCCTGAACCGGTACTTTAAAGTCAATGATTATCAGTTGCAAATAATTGATAACCGTAATGAAAAATTAGAATTATTTTATTTACAAATACAGCCTGCTGTGCAGCAGACTGCAGCTAAAAGTGAGTTTGTATGGCTGGATGCCTACTTAGACGAAAAATGCAGTCAAACAGGTTTGACATATAATCTCATGATAGATGAGAAGAATATTTATATCCAAATTATGGACAGTCCCTATTATCTTTACGAAGTTGTAGTCAGACCAGATGTCAGTAGCACATTACCGGATGAACCATAGGGAGGGGATTAGGTGAAAGAGATATATATTGGTGCCGGGGTCGGAGTCTTTATTTTCCTGGCAGCAGTCGGTTTCAATGTTGTCCCTTTGGCTCTATTTATACTGGTAATGGGCGGATTTATCTATTTTATACAGACACAGGGACAAATAAAGTTTAATGATGTAAGCCGCGGTGTAAAAAGCGGGCAAATAATAAGCTTTGATGATATCGGGGGCCAGGACTCAGCTATAAATGAACTTAAGGAAGCTCTGGAATTCCTGGTTAAACCTGATGTTATACAACGTATGGGTATCAGACCCTTGAAAGGTATTTTATTGGTTGGCCCTCCGGGAACCGGCAAAACTTTGCTGGCCAGAGCGGCGGCGGCTTATACCAGTTCGGTTTTTATAGCTACCAGCGGTTCTGAATTTATAGAAATGTATGCCGGGGTAGGTGCCAAGCGGGTCAGACAGCTGTTTCTCGATGCCCGCAAAAAGGCTGCTCGGGAAAACAGTCGCAGTGCTATTATTTTTATTGATGAATTAGATGTATTGGGAGCCAAACGCGGCAAGCACAGCGGACATATGGAATACGACCAAACCTTGAATCAATTGCTGGTAGAAATGGATGGCATTACGCCGGATGAAGATCCGCGCATATTACTGGTGGGGGCAACCAACCGTGTCGACCTGCTTGATCCTGCTTTATTACGACCAGGACGTTTTGATCGTCAGGTTCAGGTGGGATTACCCGACAAGGAAGGCCGGCGGCGCATTTTATCCATTCATACCCGTAATAAACCGCTGCGTTCCCCAGAGGTCCTGGATGAAATTGCCGCGGCTACCTTTGGATTTTCAGGTGCTCATCTGGAAAGCCTAGCCAATGAAGCTGCCATTCTGGCAATGCGGGAAAACTCTCCCACTGTGGAGTCAGTTCATTTTACAGAGGCTATTGATAAAGTACTTTTGGGGGAAAAAGACAGCCGCAAGCCTAACCGCCAGGAAATTGAAAGAGTCAGCTACCATGAAGCGGGACATGCTCTGGTCAGTGAAATGGTTAGTCCTGGTTCGGTGGCATATCTTACTATTATTCCCCGTGGGGGAGCATTAGGTTTTATGCGGAAGTCTTCGCACGATGACCAGTATTTGTACACCCGGATGGAGTTGGAAAAGCAGATCATGGTTACCTTGGCTGGAGCAGTGTCTGAGGAGTTAATATATGGAGACAGAAGTACTGGGGCGCGCAATGATTTCAGTCAAGCCTGGCAGACCGCTCGTGAAATTGTGCAATCAGGGTTGTCCAGCCTGGGAGTGGTAAGTATTGATGATCTACCTGACCATATGCTTTATGAAGAGTGCTGGAAGGTTATTAATGAAATGGAATGCAAAACCCGACAGCTTTTGTCAGAACGTTTGCCTCAGCTTAGGAAAATAGCTGTTGTATTATTGGATGAAGAGTCTATGGATCAAACTCGTTTTCAGGCATTGCTGAATTAATATTATCAACAAAACACCGGCTTGGTACGGTGTTTTCAGACTGTCAAAGAAGTCTATTAATGGTTAGAAGTTCGAGATTGCCACGCCCCTCCGGGGCTCGCAATGACACATAAGATTGCCTTCTGGTATGTCATCGGCCGTTCCGGCACTACCGATGTTCACTATCGTTCACGGCTAATGTTGCGAGGAGCGTAGTGACGTGGCGATCTCTTTTTAGCAACTTTTTTGACATTCTCAAAACACCGGCTTGGTCCGGTGTTTTTTTATGGGTAGGATATGAGAGAATCCTAAAATGTTTATAATAAAATAGATTAGTGGTAGGAGGGGCCGAGGTAATGGTTAAAGCATATCTAATATCCACTGGTACAGAACTGTTATTGGGGTCAACCCTGGATACCAATTCGATTTTTCTATCTAGAAAACTGGCTGAAATTGGTGTTAAAGTAATTGGCAAGAGTGTAGTTGGTGACAATCCCGATTCCATTGCAATGGCTCTACGAATGGGGCTTGCTGCCGCTGATATGGTTATAACTACAGGGGGATTAGGTCCCACCCGTGATGATCTTACCAAGGAGATTGCCTGTGAAGTAGCTGGTGTAGACATGAAATTAATAGAAGCTGAAGAGGAGAGACTGAGAGATTACTTCCAGCGCCGGCATCGGGCCATGCCGGAAATAAACCTAAAACAGGCTATGTTTCCTGAACAGGCTACGATTATCACCAACCACTTTGGAACTGCACCGGGAATGTATTTACCTCTTAAAAATAACCAGGTTATTATCTGCCTGCCCGGTCCTCCCCGGGAAGCAGAACCGATGTATGAGAATTATGTTAAAGACCTGCTTATAAAAACTTATAACCTCACAGACCGTCGCTCAGCCAGCCGGATAATCCGGATTTTTGGCCCTGGTGAGTCCCAGGTAGAAGAAATGTTGCAGGAAGTTATGGATCAGGCCCATAATTATAATCTAGCTCTACTGGCTAGCGAGGGTGAAATTAATGTACGCGTAACCGCAGAAGGTAAAGACTATAACGAAAGTGTGGTTATACTAACTAAAGTGACCGAGCAAATTAGCCAGATCATGGGAAAAAGTGTTTTCGGCTACGATGACGATACATTAAGTGCCGTCGTGGGCAAATTATTAGACAACCGCAACCGGAGTTTAGCAGTAGCTGAGTCTTGCACAGGAGGATTTTTAGGTAAGATGATTACTGATATCCCCGGCAGTTCCAAGTATTTTTGGGGCGGAGTCATTACCTATTCCAATCAAGCCAAAGAGAATCTGCTGGGAGTGAGGTCAGCAACTCTGCAAGAGTATGGAGCAGTTAGCCGGGAGACTGCTTTGGAAATGGCTTGGGGAGTTAAGCGATTAGCGGGGACCGATATAGGGATTTCTATTACTGGCATAGCAGGGCCTGAAGGGGGCAGTGAAGAAAAACCAGTTGGTCTGGTATATATAGCTCTGGTTGGTGATAACCTGGAGCAAGTACGGGAAATGCATTTTGTAGGCAACCGCAATGGAATTCGAACTTTATCAGCCAAATCGGCCCTTGATTTACTGCGGTTACAACTTTTGTAAGGAGTATAGAATATGCGTCTTTTCACAGCTATTCCGGTTCCGGATGAAATAAAGGATTATACTAGTATGATCCGCAAGGAATTGGAAGTAATAAATCCTGACGTAAAGTGGGTGGAAAAAGAAAACTATCATTTAACCCTCAAGTTTCTGGGGGATGTGCCGGTAGATATGCTGGAACCGCTTTGCGATTTTTTAGAGCGGGCTGCTGTTTCCAGTCCGTCGTTTAAGCTGAGACTGCAAGGTATGGGGTTTTACCCTAATCGTCGACGCCCCCGGGTAATATGGATAGGAATCTCAGGTGAAATGGAAAAAGCGCTGTTTCTGGGCGACAGGGTTGACGCCTATTTATCAACTCTGGGTTTTGAGGCTGAAGCAAGGCGTGACTATCATCTTACCCTGGGAAGAATCCGCTCTGAACGCAATCTTAATGAATTGGTTAATAAAATTTCTTACCTGGGAACAACTATTCAAACTGAATTTTTCACTGTAACAGAATTTTACTTGATGGAAAGCCAACTTACCTCCAAAGGTTCGGTTTATACCGTTAAAAGAAAATTTACTCTGGATTAGCAGGGGAGTTGACACAATATACCAATACTCTTATAATTTACGAAAGCGAACATATGTTTGAGGAGGGGAGCTCGTGGAAGTTGTAGATAATCAGGGTAAACAAGAAGCAGTTAATAATGCTATTAGGAATATTGAAAAACAGTTTGGCAAAGGTTCAATAATGCGATTAGGTGAGGCAGCAGCCATGAACGTAGAAGTCATCTCTACCGGCTGCCTGTCGTTGGATTTAGCTTTAGGAGTAGGAGGCATTCCCAGAGGAAGAGTAATCGAGATATTCGGACCCGAATCCTCCGGTAAAACTACAGTGGCTTTGAGTTGCATTGCCCAAGCTCAGAAGGAAGGAGGCATGGCAGCTTTTATTGATGCCGAACATGCCCTGGATCCACTTTATGCCAAACGGTTGGGCGTAGATATTAATAATTTATTGGTTTCTCAGCCTGATTCCGGGGAGCAAGCCTTGGAAATTGCTGAGGCTTTAGTGCGAAGTGGTGCTATTGATGTAGTGGTTATAGATTCTGTAGCTGCATTGGTGCCTAAGGCAGAACTTGACGGAGAGATGGGAGATATTCATGTAGGACTGCAGGCCCGTTTGATGTCCCAAGCTTTGCGAAAATTGACTGCTCATATCAGTAAATCCAGAGCATGTGCAATTTTTATCAATCAGATACGGGAAAAGGTCGGAGTGGTATATGGCAATAATGAAGTTACCACCGGTGGAAGAGCACTTAAATTCTATTCTTCTATCCGCATTGAGGTTCGCAAAGGAGATGCTATCAAGCAGGGGACAGAAACAATAGGAAACCGTACTAAAGTCAAGATAGTTAAAAACAAAGTGGCCCCGCCTTTTAAGACAGCTGAATTTGATATTATGTTTGGAACTGGCATTTCCCGTGAGGGCGATCTATTAGATATAGCTGCCGATATGGATATAATCCAGAAGAGTGGTTCCTGGTTTGCTTATCAGGGTGAAAGGCTAGGACAGGGCAGAGAGAATGTAAAAGAGTATTTTAAGAATAATCCAGAAATATTTAACCAGATTGAGAAACAGGTTCGGGAGGCAGTTATACAGAAGAATGCCCAACCCAGTAATGACTTAACTTGACAATTATCATAGGTTATTAATAAAATCTATATAAGCTCAGTTATGAAGTCTCTAAAAGACTTGAACATATAGAATCGATGGTGTTGATTGTTAAAAAATTCTACCTCGATAACTAAAATATCGAGGTCACATAGATTCATAGTTCAGGTTGTGTAAGGCAGTTTATCTACCTGAATAAGTAATTGGACGCATAATCACATAGCATAAAAAAGCGTTCTTACAAACAGGAGATTTATTTGGACCTTACGAGAAAGAGTCTTCTGATCAAGACCGAGCGGTCAGCTCGGTTTTTTTGTGATTAAATGTATTGATTGAATTTTATCATTATTACATTAATAAGGAGGTGAGCCAGATGAATACGCTGGGAACCTTTATCGTAATCCTTTTATCTCTAGCGGTGGGAGCTGCTGCAGGTTACTATGGCAGACGGCTCATAGCAGAAAGCCGTATTCGTGGAGCAGAAGAAGAAGCCAGCAGGATTATAGAAGAAGCTAACAAAGAAGCGGAAGCCAAAAAAAAGGAAGTCTTATTGGAGGCCAAAGAGGAAATTCATCGTAATCGTCAGGAAGCGGAAAAGGATATACGCGATCGACGCCGGGAATTAGACCGCATGGAAAGAAGAATATTACAGAAAGAGGAAATGCTTGATAGAAAGACTGAGAGCATTGAGAAAAAAGATCAGTCCTTGCGGGAAAAGGAGAAGGAGATCGAAAAGACACAGCAGGATCTGCAGCTGATACTTACTCAACAATTAAAAGAATTGGAAAGACTTTCTGGACTTACTTCTGAGGAAGCAAAAGAACTATTGCTGGCCAATGTAGAGCAGCAAATTCGCCAAGAAACCGCAATAATGATCAAAAATCTAGAAGCAGAAGCACGGGAGGAAGCTGACAAGCGAGCTAAAAACATCATAACACTGGCGATTCAGAAATGTGCTGCTGATGTTGTGTCCGAAGCCACTGTTTCTGTGGTAGCACTACCTAACGATGAAATGAAAGGACGCATTATTGGCCGTGAAGGTAGAAACATAAGGACATTTGAGACTCTTACCGGAGTAGATTTAATAATTGATGATACACCGGAAGCGGTTATTCTATCATCATTCGATCCTATCCGTCGAGAGGTAGCTCGGGTGGCATTGGAAAACCTGATTGCCGATGGACGTATTCACCCCGCTCGCATTGAAGAAATGGTAGAAAAAGCTCAGAAAGAAATCGACCAGGAAATTCGCGAAGTAGGCGAACAAGCTGCCTTCGAGGTAGGAGTTCATAATCTACATCCGGAATTAATCAAATTATTAGGTAGACTTAAGTACCGTACCAGTTATGGACAAAATGTATTAAAACACTCCATTGAGGTAGCCCACCTTGCAGGAATAATGGCTGCCGAATTGGATGTTGATATGGCTATAGCCAAACGGGCTGGGCTGCTCCACGATATCGGCAAATCCGTTGACCACGAGATAAGTGGACCTCACATAGAAATAGGTGTAGATCTGGCCAAAAAATACCGGGAAAGTAGAGAGGTTATTCATGCTATTGCTGCCCATCATGGTGATGTGGAGCCTGAATCCATTGAAGCCGTACTGGTACAGGCGGCAGATGCCATTTCTGCATCTCGTCCGGGAGCACGGCGGGAAACTTTAGAAGCATATATCAAACGCCTGGAGAAATTAGAAGCTTTAGCCGATTCTTTTTCCGGAGTTGAACGATCCTTTGCGATACAAGCAGGCCGTGAAGTCCGTATCATTGTAAAGCCTGAGGATATAGATGATCTAGCTGCGATCGCACTATCCCGGGATATTGCACGTAAGGTCGAGAATGATCTTGATTATCCAGGCCAGATCAAGGTAGTGGTCATTCGTGAGACACGTTCCGTAGAATATGCTAAATAAATATTAAGGTATAAAAAGAAAACAGGGCTGTAATAGCCCTGTTTTGGTATTTATGTATTATATTACAAGGGACCGCTGGGAAGGAGTTTATCTGCCCTTATCGAAAGGTTTATATTATTGTTTAATAGGGGAAGATTTTCAATGAATTCAGGAAACGGTCTTGATTTATTTATTTCTATTTCTTTGACTTACCCAGAACTCCATTCAATTCGTTATGATTCAGATCATGACATTATAAGCTGTCAGATAGCTGTACAGGGAGATATTGCAACTGATCAAGAGAAGCATTTATTGACTCGATTTAAACAATGTTTGGATTTATATCATACGATGACTGGAGATAAGGCGTCAATAATGAGGGTATATGTACAGAGACTCAGTGAGGTTACTTTGCTTCACTATGAACGTGATATGAACACCATGTCAGAAGGGGAAATAGGTTTATTGCTTAACCTAACCCGCGATATCATTTCCAACAGAATATTATATGATACCGGCGACAGCATAACCGAGGAGCCGTTTAAGAATAAGGTAAAACAAAACCTGCTGAGGCGTATAAGTAAAGATGAAGATAAGCACCAATTTCTTGCTTTCCGTAAACAAGGGAGGGTGTTGGTTTTTCAGAAATAATTTCCTGGAGGTATGATGAATTTGAATTTACTGGTAATTGGGGATATAGTAGGCCGCCCTGGGCGACAAGCCGTTCGTGATTTACTTCCCGATCTGGTGCGCCAGTATAATATAGAATTCATCATAGCTAATGCCGAGAATGCTTCCGGGGGCCGGGGGTTGACCCGGGAAGTAATGCAGGAATTGCTGGGTGCTGGTATTGATGTGCTAACTATGGGCAATCATGTCTGGGACAATAAAGAGATATTCAATTTTATAGATGATCAGCCCCGGATAATCAGACCTGCTAATTATCCCCAACCCTGTCCAGGGCAAGGGTATCATGTTTATCAAGCTGGATTTAATCTGAAGATTGCTGTTATTAATGTTTCCGGACGTGTATATATGCCGGCTTTGGACTGTCCTTTTCGTACTGTGGATCAAATACTATCCAATCTTCCCGATGTGGATTGCATAATTATTGATATTCATGCAGAAGCAACTTCTGAAAAGCAGGCCTTTGCTTATTATTTTGACGGTAGGGCAACAGCAGTATTAGGAACCCACACTCATATACAGACTGCTGACGAGCGAATCCTACCGGAAGGTACCGCATATATTACTGATTTGGGAATGACCGGTCCCATAGAATCGGTACTGGGCATGGAACGGCAAATAGTGATTCAGAAATTTTTAACCCAAAGACCAGTTCGTTTTGAAGTAGCCAAGGGACCGTCTCAGCTACAAGGTGTAGTACTGGAACTGGATGAAAAAACCCATAAAGTAACCCAAATAAGGAGAATCTCGTGCAAGAATACAGGGTAGACAGAAAAATTTCCATATCATGGTTAGAAAAAGAAGGAATTAGTCCATCTAATGCGAATATACATTTTTAAGAGAGCACCTATCTTTTGAACACAATTGAGGGAGGGTTAAACTGATGGAGGTATTAAAGGTTTCAGCCAAATCCAGTCCAAATTCAGTTGCAGGCGCATTGGCTGGGGTATTACGGGAAAAAGGTGCAGCAGAGATTCAAGCAATCGGAGCAGGTGCCATTAACCAGGCAATTAAAGCGATTGCTATCGCCCGGGGTTTTGTGGCTCCTAGCGGTATGGACCTGATATGTATACCGGCATTTACTGATATTATGATTGATGGTGAAGAACGCACTGCCATCAAACTCATTATTGAACCTAGGTAATGAGTATATTACGAATTATTATTAAAATAGATGAAAAACCTGCTGAGCTGAAAAGCAGGTTTTTTTAATTTTCCAGGAGGTAAATATGAAAATTATCGATTTACACTGTGACACGATAGCCAGGTTGACCGAGACTGGAGAAAGCCTGTATCAGAACCAGGGGCATTTTGATCTGGCCAGAGCCCAAGAAGCAGGCTTGGCACTGCAAGTATTTTCTTTGTTTGTATATCCAGCTGAACAAAGTGCTGCTTTAAAAGGAGTATTCCAACAGATCGATAAATTTTATCAAGAAATTGAGCAGTATTCCCAATTAGTGTACCCTCTTTTATATATGGAAGACTATAAGCCAGATAATAACCGGCTAGCAGCTCTGCTGCATTTGGAAGGAGGGGAATGCCTCGGTACGGATCTGGAATTCTTAAGAATACTGTACCGTTTAGGTTTGCGCAGTGTGGGATTAACATGGAATGATCGCAATCTCCTTGCCGATGGGGTCAAAGAAGGAGAAAATGCTGGTGGCTTAAGCCGGGCAGGCAGAAAAATGGTACGTGAAATGAGAAGACTAGGCATGTTACTGGATCTTTCCCATATAGCTCCAATGGGTTTTTACCAGGCTATCGACGAATACCAGGGACCGGTATTGGTAACCCATGCCAATGTTCGTAACTTGTGTGACCATCCTCGCAATCTGGATGATAACCAGCTAAAAACTTTGGCAAAAAATGGAGGGGTAATCGGCTTGAATCAGGTCAGTGATTTTGTAAAAGCCTCGCCCAAACCTAATTTGGACGATTTTATCGATCATATCGTATATATCAGCGAATTGATCGGGGTTAAAAATGTGGCTTTGGGTTCAGATTTTGACGGGGCTGACCAAGTGATTCTCCCCGGGGTAGACGGTTATATTCAGTTGGAGTTATTTCTTGAGCAAAGGGGATTTACCCGTCAGGAAATAGAAATGATTTTCAGTAAGAACGTTGAAAGAGTTATTAAGCAAATATTGAAGTAAATGGTGAATTATATGTATGACTTGCATGTTCATTCAACCGCTTCCGATGGTTTGTTAACTCCGGAAGAAGTGTTATTAAGAGCGCAGGAAATTGGTCTTGCCGGCATTGCTTTAACTGACCATGATACTATAAGTGGAATTGAAGCAGCACAAAAATACCGGGTTGATCATGGGTTGACCTTGGAATTCATTCCTGGAATTGAAATGAATACAGAGGTTGATGAAACCGAGGTTCATATTCTTGGATACTACATTGATCACCATGATAACCGGTTATTGAATAAGCTAGAAGAGATAAGAGAAGCACGATTGGAACGAGCCAGGAAAATGGTATATCGCTTAAAAAGTATGGGCTTAGCCATTTCCTTTGATCATGTCGAAAAATTAGCCAGAGGTGATCTGATTGGCCGTCCTCATGTGGCGCAAGCTCTAACAGAAAAAGGTTACGTATTTTCGATTAAGGAAGCTTTTGAAAAATATATTGGCAAAGGAAAGCCTGCTTATGTGCCGCGCTACAAGTTTCTTCCCCAGGAGGCTATCCAGCTTATAAAAAATGCTGGTGGCGTTCCCGTTTTAGCTCATCCAGGATTACTGCGTAACCGTGAGCTGATTCAGGAGGCAATTAATCTTGGGGTTGCCGGTCTGGAAGTATACTATCCAGACCATACTCTGGAACAGGTAGCAGAATATTTGCATCTTTGTCAACATTACCACCTTCTGGTAACGGGAGGATCAGATTTTCATGGTACTGATAGTGATGAAAGTCGTTGCCGTCTTGGGTGCACAGGAATAGACTTGGAGAGATACAGACAGTTGTACTCCTACCATCATAAGAAAAATATACCGTCATAGTAGAAACTTTCCTTACTCAGGCAGGACTTTATACTACCTTTGTAGAATGTTACCTGGAGTGTAGATAGACGAAAGGTAGGTAGCCTATGAAGATCATTACCAGATGTCTAATAATAAGTTGCTTATTCGTGCTAGTTATTGTGGGTACAGCTGCTGCTAATCCAGAAGTCTACACAGTGCAGGAAGGAGATACTCTGTGGCAGATAGCTCACCATAATGGTGTCAGTGTAGAATATTTGATGACTATTAATAAACTAAGCGATGATAAGTTGTACATAGGACAGGAGATTTTATTGGGAGAAGAACAGGAAACCATATCTGACCAAAATACTGCCAACAGCAGTGACACCACCGCTACCCAAACGGAAACCATATACATAGTACAGGCTGGGGATAGTCTGTGGAGTATTGCCGTTCGACATGGAATCACATTAGAAGAAATAATGGAAATGAACCAGCTTGATAGCGATATTCTGAATCCTGGTACCATATTGGTGGTCCCTAATCAAATATCTCCCTCTCGCTCGGGCGCTTCTGCAGAAGCCGTAAGATTACTGGAATTGGCCGCTAAACACCTGGGAACTCCTTATCGTTATGGTGGACAAAATCCCGGTGGCTTTGATTGCTCAGGATTTGCCAAATACATATTCGGTCAGGTGGGAATAAAACTGCCGCGTACCGCAGCGGAGCAGGCTACAGTTGGAGTTGAGGTATCCAAGGATCAACTATTGCTTGGTGATTTAGTTTATTTTCGTTGCGGAGGCGGACAAATCGATCATGTCGGCATTTATGCAGGCAATAACACGTTTATTCATTCCAGTTCTCCACGGAACGGGGGCGTGATATATTCCTCCTTATCGGAAGGATATTATGCCCGTTACTATGCAGGGGCACGGAGGATATTACGCTAGGAGGATGGAATGGAAGAACGGGATCTGAATAAAATTAGCGAATATTTTGGTCTGGATCATACAATATTTACCAGCAAGGCTTGGGAAGAACTTCAGAAGACTGAAAACGAAATTGGTCCTGAGGCATTATTAGATCAGATTATTGATAAGCGTCTTTGGACCAATGCAGAGATTGCTTGGGTATTGCGCAGATTGATTTACTATTATGGCAAGAAGGATGCTCTATTAAAAGAAGCTCCCGTAGAACGGATATTTGCTAATATGGTGGATATTTTACGAGCTTTCTTTTTGTTGTTTGATCAACATGATCCTGACATAGACGATAATATGAGGACCTACATCTGTAGCAAGCTGGGAGATGCTACCTGGGGAGTCAACAGTCGTACCCGTGAGTATTTGTATAAGATGAAAAGTAAACAACCGTCGTAAGACGGTTGTTTATAATTATAGCTAGGCAGGGAATCCCTATCATATGTCGAAGATATGGCAATAACAGTAAATTATGTTTCATGGTGTGGGGCGGGGGATTATTATGTCAAATAGAAACAGAGAATTAGTTATTCGACGGATAATTAATATGGAAGATCGTATTTCCAACTGCCAACGTTGCGGTGCTATAACTCGTTGTATTCGCAAACCTTCTTTGGGCAAAGGGGATCTGGAACCTGACATATTAATGGTATTAGAATCTGACAACTATTATTCCCGGGATATGAATCGCATGATCGAATTGCGTAATCTGATAAAAAATGGTTTAGGGTTTGAAAGGCTATACCATACTTATCTGGTTCGTTGTCAACCCAAAGCATGTACACTGCAAAGCAATATAATTTGTTACAGCAACAGGAAACTATTAGACAAAGAATACCGGTGCCTGTTAAATGAAAAGGTATGTGAGGGGATTCCTATTCACCCGGACAGTGACAGTATCATTGCCTGCTTGCCGTTCCTTATGGAAGAGATTTCGATATTAAATCCAACCTATATTATTCTCTTTGGACAACGGGTTGCAGAATATGTACTAAAAGCCTGTGGCTTTTTCGATACATCGGAGATTAACAAATGTTACCCATATCAAGGACACATGTTTATTCCTTCGGTGGATGAATCGCAGTTTTCCTTGCTGGATTGCCAGCAGATAAAAATGCACTTGTAAGCTTCACTAAAGCCAGCCTCCCTTCATAGGGAGGTTTTTCTTTTTATTATACGGGTAGGAAATAGTTAACAACTCTGCCTGCCGCAGTTCAGTTCTTTTCGGCATTTACCTTGAATATGATTGGTCAAAAAGACAACAGCGGAGGCAAAAGGCATGAAGGCAAAGCCGTGGTATCAACAGGAGCAGGCAGAGATACTTCAGTCACTGGGAACCCGTATATCAGGGTTAAATTTAACAGAAGTAGCAGAAAGACAAAAAGAGTATCCAAATGTCCTTGATACAGAGGAAAATAGTAAACCCTGGTTAATGTTTCTGCGTCAATTTACTGAAACTATGGTGCTGGTACTACTGGCAGCTACGGTTATATCCGGAGCTATTGGCGCTATGGCTGATGCTATAACCATATTGGCAATTGTAATAATAAATGCCGTATTGGGGTTTATTCAGGAATACCGGGCTGAGAAAAGCTTGGAAGCCATAAAAAAGATGGCGTCTCCCCATGCTGTAGTAATAAGGGCGGGACGAAAACAATCTGTAGCTGCTTCTGAATTAGTACCTGGTGACATTGTTTGGGTTGAGGCCGGGGACAAAATTCCTGCAGATGTTCGTTTTTTGGAAACTCATAGCCTGGAGGTAGAAGAAGCTGCTCTTACCGGCGAATCAGTTCCGGTAGAAAAAAACAGCCAACCTATAGTCGGGGAGACTCCTTTGGCAGAGCGCTTTAATTTAGGATTCATGGGAACATCCGTTACCAGAGGACGCGGTTTGGCAGTGGTAGTGGAAACAGGTATGCATACTGAAATGGGAAGAATCGCGGCCCTTATTAAGAATACGGAACAGGTTATGACCCCTTTACAGCGTAAATTGGATCAGTTGGGTAAAACGCTAATCGTTATCTGCTTAGGGGTATGTGCTTTAGTAACAGTTATGGGTATTTTGCGCGGAGAACCGGTTATGACTATGTTTATGGCGGGCATCAGTTTGGCGGTGGCTGCAATCCCTGAAGGTCTGCCTGCTATTGTAACCGTAGTGCTTGCTATAGGTGTACAGCGTATGGCGGCTCATAACGCTATAGTGCGCAAATTACCAGCGGTAGAAACCTTGGGTTGCACAACGGCAATTTGTTCAGATAAAACAGGTACTCTTACTCAAAATAAGATGACGGTAGTAAGACTGGCTACTTTAAAACACCATCTGATGATCAGCAGCGAAGATGGTCACCAGGTGAAAGGAACCTTTATAGGGAACAACCAACAAGAGGTGAATCCACTCCAGGATTCCACTCTAAAACGCATACTGGAAGTTGCTTGGAATTGTAACAATTCCCAGTTAACCCAAGAGAAAGGTGAGATAGAAAGCGAAGGAGATCCCACGGAAATAGCCCTGCGGGCTATGGCTTACAAAGCAGGTCTGCGAAACTCATTAAAGCGTATCCGTGAAATCCCCTTTGATTCAGAAAAAAAGAGAATGAGCGTTGTTGTTCAACAGGGCAATAAATACTTCGTTTTCACTAAAGGCGCCCTGGAGCAAATTTTACCCCTCTGCCAGAAGGTGGAAGGGGGGAGAAGTTTTACTCAGGATAAAAGCGCTTTACTGGCCTTACAGGATAAATGGGCGGAACAAGCCTTGCGAGTATTGGCATTCGCTTATCGTGAAATTAATTGGGCGGAGGCCCATAATTTGCCGGAACATCAATTAGAAAAAAACCTAACCCTTCTGGGTGTATGTGGAATGATTGACCCTCCGAGAGTAGGAGTAACTGAGTCAGTACGCTTGTGCCGCCAGGCTGGAATAACACCGATTATGATTACTGGAGATCATCCTGCTACTGCCCTGGCTATTGGACAGCAGATAGGACTGAGTGATCATAACCAAGCCTTGATTGGTTCACAAATAGATGCCCTGGATGACCGCCAGTTATTTCAGAAAACTATGCAGAGCCGGGTATTTGCTCGGGTTACTCCCCAACACAAGAATCGTATTGTCAAGGTACTGCAAAAATATGGGCATGTTGTTGCTATGACTGGTGATGGAGTAAATGATGCACCAGCTGTTAAAGCTGCCGATATTGGTATTTCTATGGGAATAACCGGAACTGAGGTAACCAAGGAAGCTTCGGCCATGATATTAGCTGATGATGACTTTTCTACCATTGTGAAAGCGGTCTACCAGGGCAGGGCCATTTACGACAATATACGCAAGTTTATCCGCTACTTGCTAGGCTGCAATATTGGCGAAGTGCTGGTTATGTTTATGGCTTCCCTGTTGGCTATGCCTTTGCCATTGCTGCCCATACAAATATTATGGGTGAATTTGGTTACCGATGGTCTGCCGGCTATGGCCTTGGGGTTGGAGCCTCCTGAACCTGGCATAATGCAACGCAAACCGAGACCGGTGGATGAAGGGGTATTCTCCAGAGGGTTAGGCTGGATAATTCTTAGCCGAGGAATATTTATCAGTGTAATTACCTTAATAAGTTTCAGTGTGGGCTTAGTATATTTTAAAGTTCAAGGGATGGATGAGTTAAGTTTGGCGCGCAGTATGGCTCTAACTACTTTGGTGATTGCCCAGCTCTTTTACGTATTCGAATGCAGGTCAGAAACTTTTTCTCCCTTTGAATTGGGTTTCTTCAAAAATAAATTCCTGATTGGCGCCGTCGTTTGTTCTCTGACCATGCATTTAGCTGTCTTGTATATACCTTTCTTCCAGCATATATTTCAAACTGTAGCTCTAAGCTGGTGGCAGTGGTTAATTATCGTAGGAATGGCTGGGGTGAGATTTATATGGAAGTACCTACTTTATATTGGTAATCTTTTGGTTTCGAGAAATTTGTATGTTAAAATGGGTCATAGCAAACCATAGATTGAACCAGGTAATTACATTTTACGCAAAAAGGCTGTTGGAAAGGTCGGATTTTTGTGGCTAACAGCATGACAGGTTATGGACAAGCCCAAATTAACAGATCAGGTTATCAGATCTCCTGTGAGGTTCGCAGTGTTAACCATCGCTATCTGGATACTAATATTCGTATCGCCAGAAGATATGCCCTCCTGGAAGACAATATAAAGGATGAGGTGAAAAAATACGTCAGCAGAGGGCGCTTGGAATTCACTATCAACATCGAGAAAACAGAAGCTAAAGCTAGAAATCTCAAGGTTGACAAAGATTTGGCCATCACGTATTATAGGTATTTGAAAGAAATAGCAGATGAAGTAAATATTTCACCGCAAATCAAGGTAATTGACCTGTTTAGATTACCTGAGGTTTTTACCCTGGAAGAAGATGTAGAAGATCTTGAGGAAGTTTGGCCGATCTTAAGTATTGCATTGAATCAAGCCATGGAATCCTTGGTTACCATGCGCATACGTGAAGGTGAGTATTTGGTCCAAGATATGCTGCAGCGTACCAGTCTACTTGAGAATATGGTTGATGCTTTAGAAAAGCGATCACCTCAAGTACTAAAAGAACATACCGATAAACTGCGCCAGCGTATCATTGATTTACTTGGACACGAACTTCCTGATGAAAATCGTATCTACCAGGAAGCAGCCCTATATGCCGATCGGATAAACATAACCGAAGAGATTGTTCGCTTGCAAAGCCATATTCAGCATTTCCGGCAGCTATTACAGGAAAAGGATGCCATAGGACGCAAGTGTGACTTTCTAGTACAGGAAATGTTCAGAGAGATTAACACCATAGCATCCAAAGCCAATGATTATGAGATGGCTCACATTGTGGTGGAAGCCAAAGCAGAACTGGAGAAAATTCGAGAACAGCTTCAAAATATAGAATAATAGGAGGACCGGTCCACATGGATATTAAACTAGTTAATATTGGGTTCGGCAACATCGTTGCCGCTAACCGGATTGTTGCCATTGTCAGCCCAGAGTCTGCGCCCATTAAAAGGATTATTCAGGAGGCACGGGAAAAAGGAATGCTGATTGATGCCACATATGGCCGCAGAACCCGGGCAGTGATTATTGCTGATAGTGCCCATGTAATTTTATCGGCTGTTCAGCCTGAGACAGTTGCAAATCGGCTAACCTCCAAAGACAGCGAAGAAGTTTAATCACAGGAAGTGTTTTCATATGACCAGGAAGGGCATATTATTTGTTATTTCTGGTCCCTCAGGAGTTGGTAAGGGTACGGTTCGTGAATCCTTGTTAGAGGGTAGGGATGATATTGAGGTATCAGTATCAGCTACCACTCGTCCTCCCCGACCGGGTGAAATAGACGGCGTACACTATTTTTTTATCGATCGGGATACTTTCTTAAAACGAGTAGAAGATGACCAGTTTCTTGAGTGGGCTACCGTGTATTCCAACTACTATGGTACGCCGCGGGAGTTTGTTCTGAATCACCTGAAAAATGGACGCGATGTTTTATTAGAAATAGATATTCAAGGAGCTTTGCAGGTTAAGCAAAAAATGCCCGAAGGGGTTTTTATATTCTTGTCTCCTCCATCAATTGAGGATTTAGCCAAGAGACTATGTCAGCGGGGCCAAGATAGTCAGGAGAGCATTGAAGAAAGATTGGCCGCTTGCACCCAAGAGATGGAGCAGATGGTTTACTATGATTATTTAGTTGTAAATGACCAGGTTGAAAACGCAGTTAATCAAATTAATGCCATAATCACAGCGGAGCGCTGTCGAATACAAAACCTGGAATTGGGGTGATATAATGATTCCTCCATCTACTAAAGAGATTATGGATATAGGAGATAGTAAGTATGCTGTGGTTGTTGCTGTAGCACGCCGGGCGAGAGTACTTTCTGAAAATAAAAAGAACGATGAGGATTATCGACTTTCCTCTATGGTCACCGAGGCATTAAATGAGGTAGTTACCGGTCGTATTAAAATTGATTTATAACCGGCAAGGAGACAGCCATGAGTAAAAAAACAATCGCAATAGGTGTAACCGGAGGCATTGCAGCCTATAAAATTGTAGATTTAGTTAGCCGCCTCAATAAAGACGATTTTGAAGTTGTGGTTTTGATGACTGAAGGAGCTACTAAATTTGTAACTCCTTTGACTTTCCGAACCATGAGTGGACGGGAAGTTTTAATTGACCTATGGCAGGAAACGGAGCGCTACAAAGTTCAGCATATTGGGGTTGCTGAGGAAGCAGACCTGCTGGTGATTGCCCCAGCTACCGCCAACTTTATTGCCAAGATGGCTCATGGAATTGCCGATGATTTACTATCGACAGTAGCTCTGGCTGTGACTGCCCCTATTTTAGTTGTTCCCGCTATGAATTCGAATATGTATATGAATCCCATCGTCCAGAGTAATATCAATAAGCTTAAATCCCTGGGCTACCATGTTATGGATCCGGACCAGGGAGTTTTAGCCTGCGGAGTGACTGGCCCCGGAAGACTTCCAGATATAGAAGATATATACCAAAGGATTATAGATTTGCTTAATCCATGCCAGGATTTTGCCGGGAAAAAAGTTCTGATAAATGCAGGTTCCACCTGTGAAGATATCGACCCGGTTAGATTTATTACCAATAGGGGAACCGGCAAGATGGGCTATTGCCTGGCAGACGAAGCACGCAAACGGGGAGCCGAGGTTATTCTGGTTAGCGGGCCCACTCATTTGAACCCGCCGACTGGAGTTCATTTTATCTCCGTATGGAGTGCAGAGGAAATGTACCAGCAAATGTTACAGTATTATTCTTCTTGTGATATAATAATTGGCTCTGCTGCCGTTGGTGATTTCAAGAGTGCTCAGATTGCTGACCAAAAGCGTAAGAAAGCTGAGGATAGATCTGAGAAATGGATACTGGAACTGGTAGGTACTCCTGATATTTTGAAAGAATTGGGCAAGCTCAAGCAGGATCATCAAATTTTAGTTGGGTTTGCAGCTGAAACTGAAAATGTCCTGGAAAATGCCCGCAAGAAGATTAAAAGCAAAAATTTGGATATGATTGTTGCTAATGATGTAACCGTTGAAGGTGCAGGTTTTGCCACCGATACGAATATTGTGACCATTATTCACCGCAATGGGGAAGTCAAATCCTTTCCCAAAATGCCCAAACAAGAAGTGGCGGCAGTCATCCTTGATCAAGTCGCTAACTTGTTGGACAACTCTAAGTGTGAGGAGTGAAGGAATTGAATAAAACTTTATTTACTTCTGAAGCAGTGACAGAAGGCCATCCCGACAAAATTGCTGATCAGATCTCGGATGCTATATTGGATGCCATTTTGAGCAAGGACCCTAATGCTCGAGTAGCAGCTGAGACCTTGGTTACCACTGGTTTAGTACTGGTAGCCGGAGAAATAACCACTGACTGCTATGTCGACATACCGAGGTTGGTCCGCAGTACTATAGAGGAGATTGGCTATACAAGGGCAAAATATGGATTTGACTGTGAAACCTGTGCGGTAATTACTTCATTGGATGAACAGTCCCCCGACATTGCCATGGGTGTCAATAAAGCATTTGAGGCCAAACAAGGTGATATGGATGATGAGATTGAGTCAATTGGTGCTGGTGACCAGGGAATGATGTTCGGATATGCCAGCAATGAAACCGATGAATACATGCCTCTGCCTGCATTATTAGCCAACCGTATGGCGCAAAGATTAACTCAGGTTCGAAAAGAAGGAATTATACCGTACTTACGTCCAGATGGAAAGACACAAGTAACCGTAGAATATCATGATAATAAACCGGTACGGATTGATACCGTTGTGGTTTCCGCTCAACATCATCCGGAAATCGATGCCGATACATTGTCCCGGGATATTATTGAGCATGTAATAAAGGCGGTTATTCCTGCCGGTATGCTGGATGACAAGACCAGGTTTTTTATTAATCCCACTGGGCGGTTTGTCATTGGCGGACCTCAGGGTGATTGCGGTTTGACAGGAAGAAAGATTATTGTTGATACATACGGAGGCATGGCACGCCACGGAGGTGGAGCCTTTTCAGGTAAAGATCCTACCAAGGTGGATCGGTCCGCTGCTTATGCAGCCCGTTACGTGGCCAAGAATTGTGTGGCTGCCGGACTAGCTGATCGTATAGAAATCCAGTTGGCTTATGCCATTGGGGTAGCTCATCCCGTGTCAATTAGGGTGGATACCTTTGGAACCAACCATATTCCAGAGGAAAGAATTGTGGAACTGATTAGAAATAATTTTGATTTAAGACCTGCAGCTATAATTCGTGACCTGGACCTGAGGCGTCCTATCTACAAAAAGACCGCTGCCTATGGTCATTTTGGCCGTAATGATCCTGACTTTACATGGGAGCGAACTGATAAAGCCGAAATACTTAGGCAACAAGCGGGACTCTAATGTCCAACGGGAGGAGGCGGGTTACCCGCCTCTTTGTTTTTAGAATAGTTTTGCTGCGGAAATGTCTTCCTGATGTGTCAGGCACCCTGCAGGTATCACACCCTTCAGGTACTCCTGAAGTGTTCAAATCCTACGGGTTATGAACACAATTAAGGTTGCTGATGCTCCCATCGGTCGCGAATAAGGTTGGGAGCCCCGTCAGGGGCATGGCAATCTCTATGCTGATCTACGCTAAACAAGGCCTGGCAGGAGTGTTAACCTGGAGGCAGGACTATTAGCCGGCTCTCTCCGGAAACCCTGGCCTGCAGCACACTGGCTTACTCCGGTACGAAGCGGACTGCTCGGAATTTGGATCCATGCACTTAGTCCTCGCTGCTCGAAACATCCTGTTTCTAGCTCCACTTCGCAGCCCTCAGTTTTGCCGTTTGTTCAACGGCTATTCATACGTCACTCGCCCGGCTAATACTCCAGCTTAGGCCATGCAGCGAGGCTTTCATTACATCACGGTATGTTTTGCAGGTGACAATAGGGGGGGAAGCTATGCTTAGTGCTGAAGTAGTCATAAATCAAAAGGCTAAAGCTTTCGATGAGTCTTTTACTTATCTAGTTTCTGACGCATTAGCTTCACAAATAGCATGTGGTATGAGGGTTCTGGTACCTTTAGGAAACCGCAGGGTAGAAGGATATGTCCGCAACTTGCGTCCCATAGAAGATCAGGGCAGCCTAAAAATGATTATCGATATTTTGGACCGGGAACCAGTAATTAACGCCAATCTTTTCAAATTGGCTGACTGGATGGCCCAATATTACTTATCACCACTGAGTTCGGTATTAGCCCTCATGGTTCCGCGAGCCCAAGCCAAAGCCCATTCTGATAGGATCATACTAAATCCCCATCTGAGTCATGAATATTGGAAAAACCTAGATAAAGATACGGCGTCTTTCTTAAACAGCATTGCGCATAGCGGCGGCATAGCCAGGGATAAAGCGATGCAGTTGTTAGGAGAGGACGTTTTAAATCAATTGTGTACAGAGAATATTCTCATTCCGGTAAAAAGATATGGGACAAAGCGGCATCGCAAGGAGGGATGGGTTTATAAGCTTGTTGATTCTGCTCAATTTGATATAGATAAAATCCGCAGACGAGCTCCGCGGCAGGCTGAGATACTAGAATTATTAAAAATGGTTGGCCCAATGGACTGCCGTAAATTGGAAGAAGAATATACTATGAGCAGTATCAGGTCCCTGATAGGACAAGGACTTATTGAACGGCACAAACTGCAACCAGAAATTAAGCCGGCGTTATTTAACTTGTCTCCGGAACAGAGCCTAGTGGTCAGTGCAGTTCAGCAAGCCCTTGATGGCAATAAATACCAGGAGTTTCTGCTGCATGGTGTAACTGGAAGCGGTAAGACCGAAGTATACATTAATTGTGCGCTGTCAGCTATGGAAAAAGGATTGCAGACTATAGTACTGGTACCGGAGATTGCTTTGACAGAACACCTGATTAGTCAATTTGCCGCCCGAATTCCTGGTACAGCTATACTGCATAGCGGTCTTCCTGCCCTGGAACGTTATGAGGAATGGAAGAGGATTTCTAACGGAGAAGCAAATTTAGTGCTGGGAACCCGTTTGGCAGTGTTTGCGCCCTTTAATAATTTAGGCCTGATTATTATTGACGAAGAGCAGGAATCAACCTATAAACAGGAAGAAACTCCTCGTTATAATGCCAGGGAAGTAGCCAGATTCCGTTGTCAGCTTGAATCAGCAGTATTACTATTGGGCAGTGCTACTCCTTCGGTAGAAAGCTATCATCGCACTATAACCGGTTCCTCTCAGATACTTCGCTTACCAGAAAGGGTGGAGGGGATACCTTTGCCTGAGGTAATAGCAGAGGATATGAGGGTTAATTGGAGGCAAGGCCATATGCTGTCTATATCTCCCCGTTTAGCAGAGAGTATACAAGAAGCATTGGAAAATGGTCAACAATGTATTCTCTTCCTGAACCGCCGGGGATACTCCCCCATGACTATTTGCCAACAATGTGGTATGATAGCCACGTGCCCTAGATGTGCTGTAAGCCTTAATTATCATCAGGATGTAAAGCAATATATATGTCACTACTGTAATTATCAGGTCGAGGAAATAACTGTTTGTTCCCATTGTTCCAGTCACCATCTGGCCAGAGTTGGCTGGGGTACCCAAAAAGTTGAGCAAGATGTACGCCAGCTATTCCCAAATGCCCGTATTGATAGACTGGATATCGACAACGCCAGGCGCAGGGGATATTTACAAAAAGTACTGGCATCCATGCAGCATGGCGATACTGATATACTGATTGGAACCCAGATGGTAGCCAAAGGCCTGGATTTTCCCCGGGTATCTTTAGTAGGTATAATTAGTGCTGATGGTATGTTAGGAATACCTGATTACCGGGCGGGGGAACGAGCTTTTCAATTGCTGGTACAGGCGGCGGGAAGATCGGGAAGAAGTTCCATACCGGGTCAGGTAATAATCCAGACCTTTCAACCTGATCATCCAATCATCCGTATGGCTATACGCCAGGATTATCATGGCTTTTTTACTGAGGAGATTAAGCTTAGGAAATACCTGGGTTATCCGCCTTTTTCCAGTATATTAAGAATTGAAATAAGCTCCAAGATTCAGAACAAAGCTCAGAAAACAGCTGATATTCTCAAACAATTGATCGATGAACGCATGGATTCTATTGAGGACGACATGCAAATACTGGGCCCGGCACCCTGCCCTATTTGGAAGCTGAGAAATCGCTTCCGGCTACAGATGGTATTAAAAGCCGATAGCCGGGGATTGCTGCAGAGCCTGGGCAGTTATTTATTACAGTACAGGTGGGACCCAGATGTCAGAGTAGTTTTCGATATGGATCCTGGGATAATGATGTAAGGAGGTATATTTTACTTGGGTGTATACCAGATTGTAGAAGAACCCGCTGATATCTTGCGTACGCCAGCTCTGCCGGTAAAGAATATTAATGCCGGCGTATTACGGCTTCTAGATAATATGCGTGATACCCTGTATGCGTTTGACGGTGTTGGATTGGCGGCACCGCAGATAGGCGTTTCCAAAAGGATAATTGTAATTGATCCAGGAGACCAACTGATCGAACTAATCAATCCCGAGATAGTTTCAGCTGAAGGTGAGCAAGTCGGCCGGGAAGGATGTTTGAGTATTCCCAATGTGGTTGGTACGGTCAAACGAGCTAACCGGGTAATGGTCCGGGGCTTGAACCGGGAGGGGCAACAGGTGGAATATGAAGCTACCGATCTCCTGGCCCGGGCTTTTCAACATGAAATTGATCATTTGAATGGCATACTTTTCATTGACAAAGCCACCGATATACGCCGGGTCAAGTCTTAGTTCCGAGGTGAAAACATGAAGATAGTTTTTATGGGTACTTCGGAGTTTGCAGTACCTTCCTTGCAGATCATTGCTGATAACTTCGAGGTTGCTGCAGTTATCACCCAGCCTGACCGCCCTAAAGGCCGGGGGCACAAAATTGAATCACCTCCGGTAAAACTGGCGGCCATGCAAAGGAGTTTGCCAGTATATCAGTATACGCGCATAAAGGATGGGGAGGCTGTTCAGCTTATATCTTCCTTGCATCCGGATCTAATTGTAGTAGTGTCCTATGGACAGCTGATACCCACAGACATACTGAACATCCCTGTTCATGGGTGTATTAATGTCCATGCTTCTTTGCTGCCCCGCTACCGGGGAGCTGCTCCAATCCAAAGAGCCATAATGGCCGGGGAAGCTACTACCGGAGTGACAACGATGTTTATGAATGAAGGGCTTGACACTGGTGATATAATATTGCAAACAGCGGTAGAAATTCCCCTGAATATGAATGCTGGCGCCCTGGAAAAGGTTTTAGCCCAGGCTGGAGCTGAGCTGTTATTGCAAACAATTCAGCAGGTTCAAGCGGGGACGGTTCGTCCAATAGTTCAGGATAATTCCCAAGCTACTTACGCAACCATGATTCAGCCCGAGGATGAAATTATTAACTGGTCCGATTCCGCTTGGGATATTCATAATAAGATACGCGCTCTTGACCCCAAGCCAGGTGCATACACTACATATAATGGTAATAAACTTAAAATATTTACCAGTAGAGTTCATGAACACGAAAATACGGCCAGGCCAGGTGAAATTATTACCAAGACCCAGGAAGGATTTCTAGTCCAAACTGGACAAGGATATCTGGAAATTCTGGAAGTACAAAAAGCGGGGAAAAAACGTATGTTGGCTAAGGAATTTCTCAAAGGAATCCGACTTGATGCGGGGGAACAGCTGGGCAATTAGGGAGCGGTTATTATGGAAGCTAAGAAACGTTTATACTTGGGGCTGCTAACCTTTAGTCTCTTTCTAATAGCCGCAGTTATATGGCTGGTATGGTTTTTAATTTTCAACCGGACCATGATGCTAAATCAGGTATTACTGGTATTACTGGTATCAGTGGCAGTACTTTTCTTAATAATCTTTGCCCTAGGTATAATAGCGATGGTGATCATGATAATTCGTTCCCACACCACACCGTGGCAAGAGAATGTAGCCCGAGTTGTTAATGAATGGCTGTTTCCAGTAGCATTGTTGGTAGGTAAGTTGCTTCGGGTGGACCGTGACTCGATTTTACGATCATTTATCGCGGTTAATAATTATTTGGTTCGTTCTAAACAAGTAAACTTACCTGGGCAAAAAGTGATGATTTTAGCCCCCCATTGCTTGCAGCATGCAGAATGTCCCCATAAAATTACCATCGATGTGGCAAACTGCAAACAATGCGGCAAGTGTAAAATTGGAGAATTGAAAAAACTGGCTGACCAGTATGATTGTAAGCTAAGAGTAGTGACCGGCGGCACCTTGGCTCGCCAGGCGATTAAGGAACAGCGCCCGGGGGCGGTTATAGCCATTGCTTGTGAAAGGGATCTTTCTTTGGGAATACAAGATATTTCAATTATCCCGGTTCTGGGAATATTAAATTACCGGCCCCATGGGCCATGTTTAAATACCGATGTAGATATGATACGCGTTAATAATGCCATGGAATTTTTTAGTCAAGGAGGATGATTAAATGACCTATTTCATCTTTATAATTCCGGCTTTAATATTGTCTATATATGCTCAGTTCAAAGTTAAATCTACCTTCAACCGTTACTCTCAGGTGCGTTCTTCCCGGGGAATGAGCGGTGCCGAAGTTGCCAATACTTTATTAAGACGTAATGGTATGTCATCAACTGTAGGTATTCAACCAATACAGGGCAGCCTTACCGATCATTATGACCCCATGGCCAAGGTAGTGCGTCTATCTGAAACGGTATACGGCAGCAACTCTATTTCCGCTATTGGAGTGGCAGCTCACGAAGTTGGTCACGCTATTCAGCACCAGCAGGAGTATGGGCCCTTAACTTTGCGTCATAGGTTGGTGCCAGTTACCAATTTTGCTTCATCAGCATCCTTTCCTATTCTGTTGCTGGGATTCGTTATCAACAGCGCGGACCTGATTATGGTTGGTATTATCCTGTTTTCCGCAGTAGTATTATTCCATGTGGTTACCCTTCCAGTAGAGCTGAATGCTTCCAACCGGGCAGTGCTGCAATTGTCAGAGGCGGGGATAATATCTGCTAGTGAAGTACCTATGGTTAAAAAAGTTCTGGGAGCGGCGGCCCTTACCTATTTAGCAGCTACCCTGTCAGCTATAGCCAATTTGCTATACTACCTAACCATATTCGGAGGCAGTGATGAATAATTGAAATCAGACCAGCGCAAATTTCGTAAAGCTGCATCACTTGCCGGTTCAGTTCGTGAGCAAGCCTTGCAGATTCTATACCAGATCAATCAGCAGGGGGCTTTTGCCAACCTGGCACTGGATAAAGGATTGCAGAACAGCAGCTTGTCAGTAGGTGAACGGAACTTGCTCACAGAAATGGTTAATGGAACTGTTCGCATGCAAAAGCACCTGGATTGGGTGCTTGCCTTTTTTTTAAGAGGTAACTTGCAAAAGCAGAATCACTGGTTCTTGAACATCTTGCGATTAAGCCTATATCAGCTGCTGTTCATGGATAATATACCCCCTTATGCCTGTATAAATGAAGCAGTTAATTTGACTCGCCAGAGGGTAAACAACTCAATGGCCCAGGTGGTTAACGCTGTATTACGCAATATTTTGAGGCAAAAAGATAGCTTATCCTATCCACCTGACCATGAACCTGAATACCTGGCAGTATATTATTCTCATCCCGACTGGATAGTAAAATATTATCTTGATGAGTTTGGCTGGGATACTACTGTATCAATTCTGGAATATTATAACCGCAGACCGGGATTGGATTTTCGCTGTAACCAGTTAAAAACCAGTCCCCAGGAATTGGTACAGGGTCTGAACAGTGAAGGAGTAAGCTGCCATATTTCACCTTTGATTCCCTGGGCCTTGAGTATACAATCACTTTCCAAGTCTATTTCTGATCTGCAGGCCTATCAAGAAGGGCTGTTCTACATTCAGAACCAGGCTTCCATGCTGGCCGCATGGCTGTTAAATCCGCAGCCTGGGGAGATCGTTGTTGATCTGTGCGCCGGAGTGGGTGGAAAAACTACCCATATTGCTGAATTAATGGACAACCAGGGAATAGTTCTGGCCTTTGATCTATACCCCCAAAAACTAGAGTTGTTGGTCCAGAATGCTTCTCGTATGGGAATATCTATTATTCGTACTGAAGCCGTTGATGCTACCCAGCTGTCCTATGAGGGTAGTAACCCTGACCGTATCATGCTGGATGTTCCCTGTACCGGCCTGGGTGTCTTAAACCGGCGTGCCGATGCCCGGTGGCATAGGCATCCAGAAGATCTTCCCGCTTTATTGAATGTTCAGCAAGCCTTGCTCCAAAAAGCTGCCCAGCTGGTAAAAAAAGGGGGATATATTCTGTACTCTACCTGTTCCACTTTAAATCAGGAAAATCAGCTGCAGGTAGCAAAATTTTTAGAAAGCCACCAGGATTTTCGCTTGGAACCATTTCACAACCGGTTAGATTTTATCCCTCTTAATTCAGAAGACCGCTGCCAAGCCCAACAAGGTATGCTATTTCTAACACCAGGCCGTTATGGAACGGACGGTATGTTCTATGCTTTATTAAGGAGGATATAATTAATTGAATACCATAAGTCGCACCCAACTGCTGGGCATGAATTGTCATCAATTAGAAGAATATTTGTTACAAGTGGGACAGCACAGATATCGGGGCAGGCAGATATACAAGTGGATTTATCAAAAAGACGTCAATTCTTTTTATGAAATGAGTGATATACCCAAGGAACTGCGCCAGCAATTAGACGAAATATCAGTAGTATCCATACCCCGGGTTCTAAAACAGCGGGTATCAAAGGATGGAACCCGAAAATTCTTAATGGAGTTAGATGATCGCAAACGTATTGAAACTGTGGTAATTCCACAAGGAGAGGAACGAGAGGCTCGCTATTCTTTGTGCATTTCTACTCAGGTTGGATGTCCGGTAGGTTGCGCATTTTGTGCCACGGGGACCTCGGGATATCAGCGCAGTTTACAGTCCTATGAAATGGTGGGTCAGTTCTTAAGTTCACGCCGAGAACTAAAACGACGCCTAAAAAAGAATGATGATAGTCTAATCAGTAACGTAGTCTATATGGGCATGGGGGAACCTTTTTTTAATTATGACCAGGTGATAGCATCGGTTTACCTGCTTATAGATCCTCAAGGCATAAACATTGGACAGAGACATATTACTATTTCTACCTCCGGAGAAGTAAAAGGTATAAAAAGGCTGGCGGAAGAAAATCTCCAGGTGACTTTGGCGATATCTCTGCATGCTACCAATGATCACCTGCGGGATCAGTTGGTGCCCCTTAACCGAAAATATTCCTTGGACCAGTTGATAGAAGCTGTAGATTATTACATCAAAAAAACCAATCGACGGGTTACCTTTGAATATGTCATGTTGGACGATGTGAACATAAGTCGGGTACATGCTGATCAACTGATTAAGATGGTAAAACCATTGCTAGCAAATATAAATCTTATTCCCTATAATGAAGTTGAGATATTACCCTTTAAGAAACCATCCAGTACAAAAGTATGGCAATTTTACCACTGGCTGGTTGAAGGAGGGTTAAACGTTACTATCCGTGAGGAACGGGGCGGGGATATTGAAGCAGCCTGCGGACAGTTATATGTTAAAGAAAGATAGTTTTTTTTAATTGCTGCAGGTTTTTGCATTTGAGGTGCGTTATGAAAGTTGTGGGGATTTCAGACGTTGGCTTAGTACGCCAAAAAAATGAAGATGCGTTTTGGATTGACGAAAATCAGGGCTTGTTTCTGGTATGTGATGGTATGGGAGGCCATCGCGGCGGTGAAGTAGCTTCGCACATGGCCGTACAGACTATAATCCAGTCCATGAAGGACAATTCATCTTCCGAAGCACAGCAAAGGTTGGTACAGGCTATTGAAACTGCCAATCAAGCTATCTTAAAAGCCGGCTTGGAAAACGAACACCTTTTTGAGATGGGTACCACCGTAACAGCTGTTTTAGTGGATGGCTCCCGGTTATTGGTAGCCAATGTAGGTGACAGTGGTGTCTTTCTTATCCGCAGCAACACTATCCGCAAAATTACCCGTGATCACACCCTGGCCGAAGAAATGCTGTCCCACGGCATACTGAAGCCCGAAGAAATGAGGGGAAATGCCTATAATCATATATTAACTCGGGCTTTAGGGGTAGATGACCAGGTAGAAATAGACATATTTAATGAGGAGCTTTTACCAGGTGACATTCTACTTATATACAGTGATGGTTTAACTGATATGCTGATCCCAGACGAAATACTGGAAATTATTCAAGCTAACAGCAGCGATCTGGAAATTGCTGCCGACCGTTTAGTCAGAAAAGCTCTCCAAAAAGGCGGCTTTGATAATGTTACTATAGTGCTCTTATGCTTCAATTAGGAGGTAAACACAGTTGGCAGGGACTATTTTACACGGTAGATATGAATTACTGGAAAAAATCGGCGAGGGTGGAATGTCCATAGTCTATAAAGCTCGTTGCAGAATACTGGACCGCATTGTAGCCGTGAAAGTATTAAAAGAGGAATTTGCCCGGGATGAAAACTTTGTACACCGGTTTAAAACGGAAGCTTTGGCAGCCGCCAGTTTATCCCATCCCAATCTGGTGAATATTTATGATGTTGGACAACAGGATGACTGTTATTACATAGTCATGGAGTATGTGCAGGGCCAGACTCTTAAAGAGTTAATTGAGCAACAAGCCCCTTTACCCATCGATAGAGCAGTGGATATAGCCATCATGATTTGTGATGGTTTGCATCATGCCCATGAAAAGGGCATAATTCATCGCGATATTAAACCTCATAACGTATTAATAACTGATTTTGGAATCGTCAAGGTAGCTGATTTTGGCATTGCCCAAGCTATCACTAAGCAGACCATTACTTTTGGTGGAAATGTGGTAGGGTCGGTACAGTATATATCCCCTGAACAGGCAAAAGGTGAACCTTTGACCCGGGCTACTGATATCTACTCGGTAGGGTGTGTCATGTTTGAAATGCTGACCGGACAAATTCCCTACGATGCTGATAGCCCTATTACCATAGCTTTGAAACACATTCACGATGATATTCCCTCGGTTCGGGCCCTTAATCCTGAAGTTCCCGTAGGCTTGGAAGGTATTATTACCAAAGCCATGCAGAAATTACCCCAGCATCGCTTTTCCACTGCCGAAGAACTTCGTAACGCACTGTTAAACATTCATAATCAGTATTTTTCCAACTATACCAATCAGCATAAAAATGGCAAAACCTTGATAATGGCTCCGTTGTCAAAAGGGAGAGGTCAAGAAATGGCTAAGAAAAAACTGCGCCCTGCTGCAGCCATTGCCCTGCTAGCTATTTTAGGGCTGTTTCTGGGCGTTATAAATGGTCTCAGTGGAAGTTTCTTTGGTGAAGAAGTGGAGGTTCCTCACTTAGTGGGGAAGAGTATAAAGGAAGCTGATCAAGAGCTATCCAAGTTGGGACTGAAACTCAAAATATTGTCCTGGCAGTATGATAATGAAGTAGAAAAGGACCATATTATCAGCCAGCAATATGTGGAGGGCTTTTCAGTAAAAAAAGGACGGGAAATCGAAGTAGTAGTTAGCAAGGGCACACAGCTGCAGAAAGTGCCGGATGTAACCGGTATGGACAGATCTGCGGCCGAGATAGAGTTGAGAAACTATGGATTCCGCGTTGGTAAAATCGATAAAACTTATGATGAAAAATACAAAGAAAACCAAGTTATATCCCAGGAGCCTCGAGGAGGTACAGAGGCTGAACCGGGAGAATACGTTGATCTCATGATTAGTGAGGGGCCAACACCTGAGCGTATAACTATGCCCGACCTCATCGGCTTAAAACTGGAAAAGGCCCGTGAAATCTTGCGAAAACATAATTTGCAATTGGGGGAGATAACCAAACAGGAAAGTGATGCTTACTATACTGATCAGGTTATGGACCAGGATACCGAGGCAGGGGTGTTAATCGATGAAAACTCCATCGTTAATCTTACTGTCAGCTTAGGGCCAGGACCAGCAGCTCAGGCACGTAGCTTGGTGTTTCAATTGCCCCAGGAACAGGATTTTTACAAAGTAGTAATCAAAGTTAACGATGCCCGTGGTGAGAGAAAAGTCTACGACCAGATGCATGAGGGCGGTGACCAGGTCGTAGTTGGCATCAGCCATTTTGGCACCGGCCAGGCAGAGATTCAATTGAACGGTATGCCGTATCGTACCATCAATCTATAAACATAAGGAGGTTTTTATGACCGGCCAGGAATCCGTCGGACTGGTATTTAAAAACTACAGTGGTTTTTACTATGTGCAAACTCTGGATGGACAGGTTTACGAATGTAAAATCCGTGGCAAGCTGAAAAGTACTGTAGTAAGCGGTGACTGGGTAACTTTTACCCCCTTGGATTCCGGACGGGGTATCCTTGAAAATATACAGGAGAGAAAAAACCTGTTGTACCGGCCCAAAATAGCTAATGTAACTATGGTACTCATCGTTATGGCATATGACAGACCGTCTCCTAGTCTTACTCTGCTGGACCGGCTGCTGTTGTTGGCAGGCCTGCAGAACGTGGTACCATGTATAATATTGAACAAATGTGATTTAAATCCAGATCCCAAAGCGGTTTTGATCAAGGATTATTATCCCCAAGCAGGATTTAAGGTATTATCCATCTCTGCTAAGCAGCAATACAACCTGGAAGAGGTTCGCGACTTGCTCCAAGGTCAGATTGCGGTTTTGGCTGGTCCCAGTGGAGTGGGTAAGACCAGTCTTATAAACGCTCTGGTTGATGGTCCAAGCTTAAAAACCCAGGAGGTAAGCAGAAAAATTGGACGAGGTAGGCATACCACTCGCCATGTAGAACTTTTCCCGATTCAAAACAATGGATGGATTGCTGATACGCCGGGATTTAGTGTTTTAGACCTGCCCGCATTAAAAAGCACCGAATTAGCTGATTATTATACTGATTTTGGGGAACTCAAAAAGGAATGCAGGTTTGCAGACTGTTTGCATTTCCGGGAAAAACAGTGTGGAGTGAAAAACGCCCTGACCGACGGGAAGATACCTGACTTCCGTTATAATAATTATATTCAACTTTTGGAAGAAGTAATGGAAAAGGAGAAAAATTATCGATGATATTGCTAGCCCCCTCTATATTGTCCGCTAATTTTGCCCGGTTGGGAGAGGAAATTTTTCAGGTGGAGCAGGCAGGAGCCGATTGGCTGCATATAGATGTAATGGATGGACATTTTGTGCCCAATATTACCATTGGCCCGCAGGTAGTAACAGACCTAAGAGCAGTTAGTAAACTGGTTTTTGACGTTCATCTTATGATCGAAAACCCGGATATGCATATCCCGGCTTTTGCTAAAGCAGGAGCAGATTTTATTACGGTTCATGTGGAAACCTGCCGACATCTTAACCGTACCATTAATTTAATCAGGGAATGCGGGTGCCGTCCGGGAGTAGCTTTAAATCCGGCCACACCAGTCTGCTTAGTGGAACCCAGCCTGGCAGATATTGATTTAATTTTGGTTATGAGCGTTAATCCAGGTTTTGGAGGACAAGATTTTATACCGGGTGTTATCAGCAAGATCGAACAGGTAAAGAAGATATCTGCAGAAATGAACAAAGATTTATTGATTCAGGTGGATGGAGGAATTAATCTCGAAACCGGACGCAAGGTAGTTCAGGCCGGGGCTAATGTTTTAGTGGCGGGGTCTTTTATATTTCACTCTCCTAACCCCAATCAGGCCATAGTTGACCTTAAGAAAGCAGTGGCCTATTGACCGCCGGCTCAGGTAAGTGCTAATATTAAGGCAATTGAATAGGATAATTTTTCTTCGGGGATGGGTGAAATTCCCTATCGGCGGTATAGCCCGCGAGCCGTAAGGCAGGATCCGGTGAAATTCCGGGGCCGACAGTGACAGTCTGGATGGGAGAAGAAAAATAATATGGCGTGGCGCGCTTTGTGATGCCATATTACTTGTGCATTTAAACTCCGAAGAACATTGCGGAGTTTTTTTATTCCCCATTTTCGATATAGGGTGGAATTCAAATGAGTAATGATGACCATCATTACATGCAAAGAGCTTTACAACTGGCTGCACTAGGTCTGGGACGTACCAGTCCTAACCCGGTGGTGGGAGCAGTAATAGTAAAGAATGGTATTATAGTCGGCGAAGGTTATCATCAAAAGGCCGGTACACCTCATGCAGAAATCCATGCTCTTCGCCAGGCAGGGGAACAAGCTCGGGGAGCAGATATTTACGTCACCTTGGAACCATGCAGTCATTATGGGAGAACTCCACCCTGCGTTAACGCATTAATAGAAGCAGGCATTAAGAGAGTAGTAGCTGCAGTACTTGATCCCAATCCGCTGGTAGCGGGGCAAGGTATTGAAATACTAAATAATGCCGGCATTGAAACCAAGGTTGGAGTATTAGAAGAACCAGCTCGCCGGCTTAATGAAGCTTTTTTTAAGTTTATAACCACCAATCGGCCTTTTGTGGCCTTGAAAACTGCCATAACTTTGGATGGTAAAATTGCAACCCGGAAGGGAAATTCCCGATGGATTACCTCTCCGGAAGCCAGGCGATATGTGCATCAGCTTCGCAACCGCTATGATGCCATAATGGCAGGTATCGGGACCGTGCTGGCGGACGATCCCATGCTGAATACCCGCTTAGATGATCCCACCGCCCGGGATCCGGTGCGCATAATTGTTGACGGGCAGCTGGATCTGCCCTTGGATAGCCAAATTGCAAATACTAGTAGAAAGCAGACTACCCTGGTATATACATCCCGCAATGCTGATCGTGGGCGTGAAAAGGCATTAAAACAAAAAGGGTTGGAAGTAATCCGTATCGATGGAACTCAAAATAATCTTGATCTGAGCCAGGTTATGGATGACCTGGGCAAACGAGGTATGATTAGTGTACTGGTGGAAGGAGGAGCTGGATTAAACGCTTCCTTATTGGAGCAAAAGTTGGTCGACAAACTATACTGGTTTATTGCACCCAAAATAATTGGGGGCAGTCAGGCTCCAGGGCCAGTTGGAGGGTCAGGAGCAGCTTCCATGGATGAAGCAATACTATTGCATGATATACAGCAGCAGCAAATTGGAGATGACTTGCTAATAGAAGCATACACAAGGTGGTGAGGTAGTGTTCACCGGAATCATCGAAGAAATAGGTTATGTACAGCGTATAAATCAACAATCTAACTCAGCCCAAATTCAGATCAAGGCCAGCAAAGTATTGGAAGATGTTGCGGTGGGGGACAGTATTGCGGTTAATGGGGTTTGTCTGACCGTAGTTTCCTTTGATTCCCAGCATTTTACGGCTGATGTTATGCCGGAAACTATAAGTAAAACCAATTTAAAGGAATTAAAACCAGGCAGCCCGGTCAACTTGGAGCGAGCCTTAAAACTTGGTGGGAGGCTGGGAGGCCATATAGTCCTCGGACATGTTGACGCAGTAGGTATTATTGTCCAAAAACAGGTTTTGGAGATAGCGATCATTTACAGGATCCAGGCCCCTGGTGAGTTGTTACAATATGTGATCCCTAAAGGATCAGTTGCTATAGATGGGATTAGTCTTACCGTAGTGGATGTATTTACTGACAGTTTTACTGTTTCTTTAATTCCCCATTCTGCCCATGCCACGATTCTGGGCAGCAAAAAAACAGGGGACAGAGTTAACCTGGAAAGCGATATCATTGGCAGGTATGTGCATTTTTTAATGAAACATAATGGTTCCAAAGTTAAACAGGAATTGGATGTATCATTCTTGGCCGAGCACGGTTTTATGTAAGGAGGAACGAAATAATGTTTAACACCATTGAAGAAGCGATAAACGACATTCGGGAAGGCAAAATGGTAATTCTGGTGGATGACGAGGACCGGGAAAATGAGGGCGATATTATTGTAGCTGCGGAAAAGGCTACCCCAGAAATAATAAATTTTATGGCCTCCTATGCCAAGGGTCTTATCTGCGTGCCGATGACTGGTGAGCGGCTGGATGAATTGGAAATACAGCCCATGGTCATGGACAACACAGATAATCACGAAACGGCCTTTACGGTTTCGGTAGACTATAAAACAACTACTACCGGTATTTCTGCTCATGAAAGAGCTGCAACGGTAGCTGCTTTACTGTCTCCTGAATCAAAACCGGCTGATTTTCGTAAACCAGGACATATTTTCCCCCTGCGGTATAAAGAAGGAGGGGTCCTGCGGAGAGCCGGCCATACTGAGGGTTCCATAGACTTAGCTCGATTGGCGGGGTTGTACCCTGCAGCAGTTATCTGCGAAATCATGAGCAGTGATGGAAGTATGGCGCGAGTTCCAGAGTTGATGGAGTTTGCCAAAGAGCATAACCTTAAAATTGTTACCATAGCCGACCTGATAGAATACCGGCGCCGGACGGAAAAACTGATCACCAGAGTAGCCGATACCAAGCTGCCTACTCAATATGGAGAGTTTATGGCAGTAGCTTATGAGTCCTTGTTGGATAACAAGGGACATTTGGCTCTGATTAAAGGGGAATGGGATGAGGATGAACCAGTTTTAGTGCGGGTACATTCTGAATGCCTTACTGGGGATGTATTTGCATCCAATCGGTGTGACTGTGGAGAACAGCTGGCCACGGCTCTAACCATGATTGAAAGAGCTGGTAAAGGAGTACTGCTCTATATGCGCCAGGAGGGCCGCGGAATCGGGCTGGTAAACAAAATACGTGCCTATCATTTACAAGATCATGGCCGGGATACGGTGGAAGCCAACTTGGAATTGGGTTTTCCTGAAGATTTGCGTGATTATGGTATTGGTGCACAGATATTGGTTGATCTGGGAGTCCGTAAAATGCGGCTTATGACTAATAACCCCAAGAAGATTAAAGGCCTGGAAGGATATGGATTGGAAGTGGTTGAACGAGTTCCCATTGAGATCCCCAGCAAAGCTGAAAACCGCTTCTACCTGCAGACTAAGAAAGAGAAAATGGGCCATATATTGGCAGGAATATAAACAGAGGAGGAATGGCAGTGCGGGTATTGGAAGGAAAACTAGTAGGAGATGGGCAGCGAATAGGTATAGTGGTATCTAGGTTCAATGAGTTCATAACCAATAAACTGCTATCGGGTTGTTTGGATACTCTGGTACGTCATAATGTAAATCAACAAGATATTGATGTGGTATGGGTACCAGGGGCATTTGAGATACCTTTAGTAGCCCAAAAAATGGTGCAGCGTGGCTATGATGCTGTAATATGTCTGGGAGCGGTTATCCGTGGTGCCACCCCCCATTTCGAATATGTGTCAGCTGAGGTTACCAAAGGAGTAGCTCAGGTAGCACTTAGCACAGGAGTACCGGTAATCTACGGGATAATAACCGCTGATACCATTGAACAGGCCATTGAACGTGCTGGGACCAAAGCAGGTAATAAGGGAGTGGATGCTGCCAATAGCGCTATCGAAATGATTAATTTAATGAAACAGCTCATGTAACAAACCCAAGACCTCTGCTATGCTACAAGGCAGAGGTCTTTTTTTAACCTTTCGCTAGTCCTTTCTTGTCTTTTCAGCTCATATGAATTTCCCCCAGTAATCATAGTGAACCAAAAATGGATCACTATGCTCCATAATCGTAGCAGTTAAGATCTGAATCGGGACCCCACTTGATAGTTTTATATCTCTCCCACTTTGAAAACATAATCAATAATCACTTTCTTTGGGTTGCAGTATGATGCAGAAATGAATCATTTGATCAGCAATTGTAACAGTTCAGGTTCAAGTTTGGCATTATCTGGCTTACGGAATTTTGTTAAAAGTATGATAAAATTCGTCCTGCGGGTATCTATAGGGGCGATCAAAATAAAATGTATTCGGTAGTTCTGTAATTGGTGGAGTTGGCATGATATTTGCATCAGTTAATGTCAGGATCGTAAGGGGCGCAGGGGAGGCGTGATTTTCCTCAGGGGATGGTCATACCTCAAAACAAGCGCAATAGGATAAGAAAATGAAAATGAGGTGATTTATTGTGGCATTAAAAACTCCGCAACAATATCTGGACGAGCTTCGTCAGCTCAAAATTAATCTTTATATGTTTGGTGAGAAAGTAGAGAACTACGTTGATCATCCTATTATTCGCCCTTCCATTAATGCTATGGCTATGACTTACAAACTGGCATTAGATCCTGAATATGAAGACCTAATGACTGCAACTTCAAGTCTGACCGGACAGAAAATAAACCGTTTTACCCATTTGCATCAGAGCACAGAGGACCTGATCAAGAAGGTAAAGATGCAGCGTCTGTTAGGACAAAAAACTGGCTCTTGCTTCCAGAGATGTGTGGGACTGGATGCTTTCAATGCGGTTTTCAGTACCACTTATGAAATTGATAAAGCACATGGTACCAACTACCATCAACGTTTTATCGATTTTATGAAATATGTTCAGGAAAACGACCTGGCTGTAGACGGCTGTATGACTGATGCTCGCGGTGATCGCTCTAAGAGTCCCGGACAGCAGCCTGACCCGGATGCATACCTGCATGTAGTAGAAAGACGGCCCGATGGCGTTGTAGTACGTGGATGCAAACTCCACCAGACCGGTATGATAAATTCCCATGAAATACTGGTAATGCCTAACAATGCCTTGAAAGAAGACGAGAAAGAATGGGCCATTTGTTTTGCGATTCCGCTGGATACCCCTGGTATGATTTATGTCTATGGGCGTCAATCCTGTGATACACGGAAATTAGAAGGCGGAACCGTAGATATAGGCAATGTGCACTTCGGCGGCCAGGAAGTTATGACCATCTTTAATGATGTATTTGTACCCAATGAGAGGATATTCATGGATGGAGAGACCGAATTCGCCGGAACTCTGGTAGAACGTTTTGCCGGTTATCATCGTCAAAGCTATGGCGGATGCAAGGTTGGCGTCGGTGATACTTTGATCGGTGCGGCCAAGGCCATCACTGACTATCAGGGGGTAGGAAAAGCGTCTCACGTTAAGGACAAAATCATTGAAATGTGCCACCTTAATGAGACCCTTTATTCCTGCGGTATCGCATGCTCAGCAGAAGGACGCAAGACCGCTGCCGGCAATTATTTAATCGATTTGCTCTTAGCTAATGTTTGTAAACAGAATGTTACCAGATTTCCCTATGAAATTGCCCGCTTAGCCCAGGATTTGGCTGGTGGCATGATAGTAACCATGCCCTCGGAAAAAGACTTTGAAAACCCTGAAATTGGCGAACTGGTTAAGAAGTATGTTAACACCGGTGTTGTTCCCCCAGAAAACCGCCAGCGTATGCTGCGTCTGATAGAGAATCTGACCATGGGCTGTGCAGCAGTAGGGTATTTGACCGAATCCATGCATGGTGCCGGATCACCTCAGGCTCAGCGTATTATGATTGCCAGACTGGTAGATCTGGAACACCGTAAAGAACTAGCAGAAAAACTTTGTGGTGTAAAAGAAAATCCCGATGTTGATTGGAAATAAGAATTACTGGCAGTTATTCGGTAAGATTATTAACAGCATCGTAGCTAAAAATCCAGTTGAGAAAGTGAATTAAAAGCGGAACAGACTGATTTATTTTTGCAATCAAAATTATAGTAATTATTCTAAGCCTAAGCCAGTATTATATAGCCGGTCTTCAGTATTAGGAGAAGTGATTAGATGAAGCTGCGTATCAAGTATTGCGGCGGATGCAATCCTATCATTAATCGTTCTCGACTAGTAACCGAGGTAAAAAACGAACTATTGAAAACAACTGAAGTAGAAATAGTGAACCAAGATGCTGACGTAGGACTACTGGTCGGTGGTTGTCAAGTATGCTGCCCGAATCTGTCGCAGATCGAAGACCAGGCTAAGCAATGGGTAATTGTCGGTGGAAACCTGGTGGATTATTTGCCGGTTTCCATCGACCAATTACCTATTAAAATTGCAGAAAAGATATTATCAAAGGCTGCCAGAAAATGAGATTGCAACTAAGAAAAAACCGCACTGCTATTGTTGCAGTGCGGTGAGAGTGTCAAAAAAGTTGCTAAAAAGAGATCGCCACGTCGCTACGCTCCTCGCGATGACATACCAGAAGGCCATCTTATGTGTCATTGCGAGCCCCGGAGGGGCGTGGCAATCTCGAACTTCTAACCATTAATAGACTTCTTTGACAGTCTGCCCGCACTGCTATTGTTGCAGTGCGGTTTTTTCTTGTGCTATTCTATAATAACGTTTTAGATAAACACTACTAGTGTCTAAAATGGTTGAATATTTTGCAACATTACAATTGGTTTTATTGGACCTTTTAAATTAAACTAATTAAGTAGGCCAAACACAGGGAAACATTATAGTAAACGACGCAACAAGGAGTGATTAAAATGGTTATACCAGGCCTTCTAGCTATCTTGCTTTTGGTTTTGGTTCTTCCATTTGCCATAAAGCAAATCGAAGAGAATTTGGAACCTTTTTTATTCGTGATGGGTGTATCTGCAGCACTTATCTCAGGAATTATGACTAAAGATCTGGTAATAGAGGCGCTGCAAGAGCCTATTATGATTGCTTCCGCGGTGTTAATAGCCGGAGCATTATTCTATATTCTGCGTCATCAATTTGCCCATTTCATGAACCGGGTATATCAGGTAATACCTGTACCGCTAGTAGTATTCCTGGTTGTAGCTATTCTAGGACTAGCCTCAAGTGTTATTACCGCAATAGTAGCTTCAATAATTCTGGTGGAAGTCATCTTTTTGCTGCCCCTGGAGCGCAAGCATAAGATCGTTATTTGTATACTGGCCTGCTTCTCTATCGGTCTGGGTGCGGCTTTAACTCCTCTGGGTGAACCTTTAGCTACCATTGCCGTATCTAAGTTAGACCAGGACTTTTTTTATTTACTACGTCTGCTGGGTAAATATATTGTTCCTGCCATATTGGCATTTTCAGTCCTTGGTGCTGCCTATGCTGCCTGGGCGTTGCGGAATAAATCGGGACCGAGCACCCATGACATAGCCGTAACTGCTGAGGATGGCATTGAAGGAGAGGAAATAGAAGAGGAAACCTGGAAGGGTATTATTATCCGTGCCCTGAAAGTATACCTGTTCGTTATGGCTCTGGTATTCCTGGGTGAGGGTTTTCACCCATTGATAGATGCCTACATTCTATCTTTAGACTACCGGCTGCTTTACTGGGTAAATATGATTTCAGCAATATTGGATAATGCCACCCTCACTGCTGCTGAAATCAGTATTCGAATGAGCACTCTGCAAATTGAGGCAATTTTGATGGGTTTGTTGATCAGCGGAGGTATGTTAATTCCCGGTAACATACCCAATATTATTTCTGCTTCCAAACTGCGCATCACCAGTTCCGAATGGGCTAAAATAGGTGTTCCTTTTGGACTGGTAGTTATGGCAATCTACTACATCATTCTTTTCTAAGATTTAGCAGCAGGCAACAGACCGGTAGCTTGCGGAAAATAATAGTGCAGGGAGAGGCTATCTTCTCCCTGCTGTTTTCAATATGCCCTTATGTAATAGTTTTAGGGTTTGATTTAGCTGACCGAAGCCTATTGTTTCTAACCTTGGGCCCCTTAGGTGGCTGTTTTTCCAGTTTTCCATCTATCAATTGGACCCAATACATATCAGTTGTGGCAATCAATTAATAAAACAATACAAGGGGATGGTATTAATGGATTTTTCCTTGAGCAAGGAACAGAAACTAATTCAACAGGTAGCCCAAGAATTTGCGGAAAAATATGTGGAACCGGTCAGCAACCAAATCTATGAAGAAAAACGTGTACCGGAGAACATCATTAAAGCTTTAGCTGAATATGAGCTGCTAGGAATACCCTTTCCTGAAGAATATGGAGGATCCGGCGCCGGGTATTTGAGCTATGTGCTGGCCTTGGAACAGATTGCCAAGTGCAGTGCCGGACTGGGAGTTACTATTTCTGCCTCTACATTGGGTGCGGGAGCAATAATGAACTTTGGCAATGAAGGACAAAAACAAAAGTACCTTCCTCCCGTATGCCAGGGACATCACTTGGCATCTTTCGCTTTCACTGAACCTGGAACTGGCTCTGATCCCAAGCAAATAGAGTCAACTGCCCGCAAAGAAGGAAACTGCTTTATTCTAAACGGCACCAAACGATTCATCAGTAATGGCAGTTACCCAGGGCCCTTGGTAGTCTTTGCCCGTGATACGGAAATAAATACCATATCAGCCTTTATCGTGGACAAGTTTTGCGAGGGCTATTCGGTTTCCCAGCCCTGGAATAAAATCTGTGCTCGCGGTAGCAACCTGGTAGATATTTATCTCCATGATGTTCGGGTGCCAGAGGAGAACCTGTTAGGGGAAAGGGGACAAGGTTTCCCGATTCTGCTCACCAGCATAGCTTTTGGCAAGATTGGCACTAGCACATGTGCCCTGGCGGATACTTTGGCAGCATTTGAAGAAGCCCTTAATTATGCCAAGGAAAAGCTGCACCGGGGACAGCCCATTGCTAAATTCCAGGCTATTCAGTTGAAGATTGCTGATTTGGCCATCAAGTATGAATTGGCACGCTGGCTGTGTTATCGACTGGGTTATTTAGCTGATACTATGAAAGACTGGCAGCAGTTTGCCAAAGAAGCAGCCCTGACCAAATCCTGTGTGGGAGACAATGCTGTTCAGGCAGCCCGCATATCTATGGAGGTTCACGGTTCATATGGGTTAATGGAAGACTATAAAATATCACGCATATATAATGATGCCATCTTGGGATCACAAATAGAAGGGGTTTCTGATATGCAGAAATTGATAGTAGCCAACAATTTATTAAAATAAGTTCAGCAACTCATAATTAAGGCCCTTAATCAACACAATTAAGGGCCTTAAATTATGGTTAATTAAAATGATGGTACACAGGAACCTGGATAGTTCTCTTCCAGGAACTGTTTTACCTCCGGGGACTGCATGGCTTTGGCCAGTTTTTGAATGGATTCCTTGTTTTCATCTTCAGGACGAACCACTAGCACATTAGCAAAAGGAGAATCCTTGGGTTCCATGAATATAGAATCCTCCACCGGATTCAGGTTGGCTTCCAGGGCATAATTGCTGTTAATAACGCACAGGTCTAAATCTTCCAAAGCCCGGGGAAGCATAGGTGCATCCATCATGGTAATCTTTATCTTCTTGGGGTTTTCCACAATATCCTGTTCAGTTGCCAGGACCCCGACACCTTCCTTTAACTTAATCAAGCCGGCACTTTCCAAAACCATCAGAGCACGGCCGCCGTTGGTAGCGTCATTGGGGATGCCAACAGTAGCACCTTTTTTTACAGAATTAATGTCAGTTATGGTGTTGGAATAAATGCCCATTGGCTCGTTATGGATCTTGGCTATCCACTTTAAGTTGGCATTATTTTGACTGTTAAAGTCGTCCAAGTAGGGAATGTGCTGGAAGAAGTTGGCATCAATTTGCCCTTCCACCAATGCCGGATTAATCAGAACATAATCGGTAAATTCTTTGATCTCCAGTTCTATGCCTTCCTCTGCTAGTATGGGCTTTACGATCTCCAAGATTTCCGAATGAGGTTTGGCGGTAGCGCCGACCACTAGCTTTTCCTTATAAGATGACTGACCTTGCTGACTTTGGCCAGGCGCAGGTGTTTGACCTTGATCGCTGGACCCGGAACAACCAACCAAAGCTGCAGTCATTAACACCAGACTGAGCACCAGCACCACAAATTTTTTCATCCTCTTACCTCCTCCTTTTAACTGCTCTAGCCGCTAGGGAATCTCCTAGAACTTGAACACCCTGAACCATAAATACCAAAATAATAACAGTTACCAATAAAACCAGAGTTTGATAACGCTGGAAGCCATAATAATAGGCAAGTGTTCCTAATCCACCTCCTCCAACTATACCGGCCATGGCCGAATAGCCAACTAAATTAATAGCGGTTATTGCTACCCCCAGGATAAGACTAGGACTGGCTTCAGGGAGTAAAACCTTGGTAATAATCTGCCAGGCATTTGCCCCCATCGATAAGGCAGCTTCGATAAGCCCCCATTCAATTTCTTTTAAGCTGGTTTCAACCAATCTGGCCACAAAAGGAACCGCCGCCAGGGTAAGGGGAACCATGGAGGCTACGGTACCGATAAACCCACCCACTATAAGTCTGGTCAGCGGTATTATCAGGATTAAAAATACGATAAATGGAATAGAACGGAAAATGTTAATAACAACCCCTAAAATACGATTCAAAGGAATATTTTCCAGAATATGTCCCTTTTCAGTGGTGACCAGTATAACTCCTAAAGGAAGACCCATTACATAAGCCAGCGCAGTGGAAATCACCACCATATAAATCGTTTCCCAGGTTGCTAAAGATACCTTTTCTATTAACCAGGAATATTCCACTGTGGTGGCTCCCATCAAGCAGGGAAGACTGACCAGTGCTGTTGCCTCAAACATTATAACACCTCTATTTCTAAACCACGTTCCCGTAGATAAGTCATAGACTGATCAAGGAGGCTAGTTTCTCCGATGAGTTCTAAAACTAAATTGCCAAAGGGGGTATCTTTAACCCGGTCTATGTTTCCGTAAAGAATATTAACATCAATTCTGTATTGCTTTATCATCGAGGAGATAATAGGCTCTCCCGCCGAACTGCCTATGAAGGATACCCTGATCAAGCGAGTAGTATGTCCCTGGGGTACCTGGGAGGCATGGATTAAATCCTCGGGTATATCGGTTTTAACCACTGCATTAATAAAGCTTTTCGAAATAGCGGTACCCGGATTGGAGAATATGGATAGCACATCTCCGATTTCTACAATCCGGGAATTATCTATAACCGCTACCCGGTCGCAAACCTGTTTAATAACATTCATATCATGGGTTATCAGCAAAATCGTAAGATTTAGCTGCCGGTTGATGTCCTTTAACAGCTTAAGGATAGAACTGGTGGTTTGCGGATCTAATGCTGATGTAGCTTCATCGGAGAGAAGCACTTTGGGATTGTTAGCCAAAGCCCGGGCAATACCTACTCTCTGCTTTTGCCCGCCGCTGAGCTGACCTGGGTATACATTAGCCTTATCAGCCAGACCAACCAATTCCAGCAGCTCATTCACTCTGGCCCGGGCTTGGTCAAGGGGAACCTTGGCAATTTCCAGGGGAAAAAGAACATTCTCGAATACAGTACGGGAGGACAAGAGATTAAAATGCTGAAAAATCATGCCGATTTTCTGACGCTCACTGCGCAATTCCCGTCTGGCCAGAGAAGTTATTTCCCGGCCATCCACATAAATTGATCCTTTAGTAGGCTTTTCCAGCATATTGATACAGCGAATCAAAGTACTTTTGCCAGCCCCACTTAACCCGATAATCCCAAAGATCTCACCTTTTTTAACTGATAAGGTGACATCATCGAGAGCCAGGACCTGCTGACTGGGAGTCTGATATATTTTGGTTAGATGTTCGATTTGGATCAAGGCCCCGTCCTCCTTTATGGCAAAAATAAATGCCTCCTGGTGCTCAGCCAAAGAGGCAAGATACTTTTTATACCCTGCTCTTATCTGCCAGACTTGCATCTGCAGGAATTAGCACCATACCCTCCAGGGCGGTTGCCGGGCGTCATTGGGCCAGTCCCTCAGCCACTCTTGATAAGAGGTCTCTACTGTTTTCACGTTACTAATAAGTGTAGCACCTGGCCGGTTGGGCAGTCAATATAAATATGGGGTAGGCTGTCTATTTATGTATCAAGGGATCATTTTGCAGAACAATGCGTTTTATCAAACCTTCTCTTACTTGAAATATAATGCAGCGGCTGTTATCGCTGCCATACACTGCGTCAAAGTTGTCAGAATTACCATTATCTACCCAGGCATACTGATTACCGTAGCGATCAATTACCGATTGAAAAGAATCTCCCACATGGATACCGCGAGAGGTTGGCAGGGCAGGATTTTCTATATGTGCCCTGTGCAAAATGTTTTCTTCTTCGGTAAAAGTCAGTAGAATGTCATCCTCATTTAAACTGAAAATAGTACTGAGACCCAGCATATGACCGTCAGGGTAGAACTCCATAACGACCTCACCTGGGGTGGAGCCCACACTAAGGGTATGATCCCTCCATACTAGCTGAAAGTCCTGGTCAGTCAGTACTGCGAATTGATCTGGATAATGGATGTTTAATGGTTCTCTAGTGAAGGCTACCATAGCGCCAATACAAGCGGCAGCGGCAATAATAACAGCAATTATCTTTATTTCACGCCGGTTTTGCTCGAACATGATTCCACCTAAATCCCCATCGTAATGAAGCGCCTTTTCTATGCTATTATACTACAAGGGTGACAGAAGAGGAAAAGCCATTGAAAACAGTGAAATGAAAGACCTCATGTACTGCCAGTGGAAGTTCATTATGAAATTGATCACTACCTGAAGAAGAAACAAACGGACCTGTCAGAGAAGACTGTACAGTGACTCGAACAGTGGAGTGAACCCAAAAGCTTGCTTGACAAGCTTTTACTCCGTGTACTATAATGAACCTTGCTGATAGCAAATCAACTTGTTTGTGCGGCAGTGGCGGAATCGGCAGACGCGCTAGATTCAGGATCTAGTCTGTGTAAGCAGGTGGGGGTTCAAGTCCCTTCTGCCGCACCATAATACCATGATAGTTAGGGAGCCTGAAAAGGGCTCCTTTATTGGTTTTCGTTACTTTAAACAGTATAATTAGCTACCTATAATCTGCTTAGAATTTTGAGGAATAACACCAGAATACTGACTCCAATTACCAGAGTAAGCAGCACCAGCAAAACTGCTGCCCGGTTGGATAACAGCTGTTGTAACCACTTTGGAATCAAATCAAATCCTCTCCTAAAAGAAATTAAATATTAGCGATGTCCTACTAATAGGCAAATTAAGGGTGACAAAAACTGCAGGGAATATAACCAGAAGTTATGGCTTCGTCGTAACTATTAAAATACTGGCGATTATCTTCCTTAATCTGCTTTACTAAATTGCATTCCAATCTATGAAAGCGAGAGCTATGTAAACTGGCTACATATAATGAAGCATTTTCATCAACATTATAATTTTCATTTCTGTAATTACCGCTTAATCAAGGAGTATCGTTGCCGGTGAAGGTGTGAGAAGCATTGTTAGCAGGAATTTCTGTACTGGTGGGTGCGGCTTCTGGAAACATTTCTGGCTCTGCCGGCAAAGAGCTGCTATCAGCGGTGATCAGTTGGCTGTAAAGGTTTTGAAAAATCTGGGCAGCTGCCAGCAACTGGCGAATAATCAAGATTACGAGTATAAAACCCACTGTTATTAGTACCCAGTTAAACATTATATTCCCGCCTTTTATGCCTTAGAGAATTCAATGAATTACAGTTTTAATCCCATGTGGTACGCTGAATAGAAGACCCCGGGACGAAAGTATTCGCGCTCTATTGTACCTTCAATAATAAACCCCATAGATTGATAAAGCTTTATAGCTCTGATGTTGTCAGTGCGAACTTTCAAATTGATTTTTTTTATATTGTTTTGGCTGGACCATTCCAGCATGGTCTCGATCATGTGACGAGCCAGTCCATAACCCCAGAATTCAGCCAATACAGAAACACCGAATTCGCCCTGATGGCGGGTGAATGGCCAGCGGCCGCGCTGAAAGTTTAAGCTGGCCACAATACGGGTTGTATCTGCTGCCAACAAAAACAGGTTATCCGTCCTACGCGATACATAATCCAGGTATTTTCCGGCTTCTCCGGTACTCATAGTTACCTGTTCAGAGCAGAAGGCTAGAAAATCCGTTTCATCTCCTACCTGTCGAAGATAATGGAGCCAAGCGGAAGCATCCTTGGCTGATGCGGAGCGCACGGTTATTAATCTGTCCTTTATATATATTGTGTAGGGAAGCAAGATTCTCCTCCTCATAACAGCTTTATTATAGTATGGAGAGAAGTAGTATTTCAGGATATACTAATACTATACCATGAGAAACCAAGCTTACCAGATTAACATAAAAGGAGGACTTTATGAACAAAATTGAGGTTCAATTCCAAAAGTTAGTGGACTGGGCACAGCTGCCGGAATACGAAACCTCTGGTGCAGCCGGATGCGATATAGCTCTGGCCTTAAGAGAGGAAATAGTACTATATCCCAATGAAGTGCAGAGTATATCTACTGGTTTGGCTATGCGCATTCCGGATGGCTATGAGGCCCAGATTCGCAGCCGGGCTGGTATGGCCAGGAAAGGAGTAATTGTAGCAAATGCACCAGGAACAATCGATGCTGACCATCGAGGCGAAGTAAAGGTGCTGCTGGTTAACATCGGTACCAAACCCGTTAAAATTGTTCCCGGACAGAAAGTGGCTCAGATGGTTTTCAGTCCAATAGTACAGGCTCAGTTCCAGGAAGCATAGCTGAAATGAATAATTAGACTGTTAACTTTGATCAAATTGAGAAACAGATTGCTATGGAGGGACTAGAATGAAAAAGTTTCATCTTCAGTCAGAGGAAACAGTATTGGTGATAATTGATTTGCAGGAAAAATTAATGAATGCCATGAAGGACCGGGAACGTGTATATAAAAATACCGTGTTGCTGTTGGAAACAGCCAAACAATTCGATATACCGGTTGTTGTCACTGAGCAATACCCCCGGGGACTAGGCAAGACTGTGCCGGAAATAACCCAACACCTGCCGGAGCATTCCTTGGTTGAAAAGACTCATTTTTCAGCATGTACACCTGACTTTATTGATATCCTCAGCAATATTAAACGGAAGCAGGTAATCATTACCGGCAGTGAAACCCATATATGCGTGTTCCAAACTACCCGGGATTTAATGGAAGCAGGTTATCAGGTTTATATTCCCAGGGATGCAGTTTGCTCCCGCACCGATGAAAACTATGAGAATGGACTGGATCTAATGAAATCTGCTGGGGCAGTCATTACCAATATCGAGACCATTATTTTTGATCTTCTCAAACAGTCCGGGACCGCACCTTTTAAGGCAATATCTCCATTGCTAAAGTAGTGAGGTTAAAAAGTTATAATGCTTTTTCATGAAGTAGCTATCAAATGGAACTGGATTAACCTGGTACCGTTAATGTGAATAATATTGAGTTTAATTTGACAAATTGAAAAAGTAACTCTATACTTGTTCTTTGGGTGCGCTCATCGCCCCAAAACCAGTATGGATATTTAGATGCGGCATTCTAGAAATGCCGTTTCTATTTTGAAAGGTATATTTTATCTAGGAGTGAAGAAGTAATGTTGGAAAAACTGCGTAATATAGGCATAATCGCCCATATAGATGCAGGGAAGACTACAACCACGGAGCGTATTCTTTTTTATACCGGTTTGACCCATAAGTTGGGGGAAACTCACGACGGGGAAAGTGTAATGGATTTTCTGCCCTATGAGAAAGAAAGGGGTATAACCGTGGCATCAGCAGCTACTCGCTGCGTATGGCGAGAACATGCCATCAATATAATTGACACACCCGGCCACGTTGATTTTACTGCTGAGGTAGAAAGAAGTCTGCGTATACTCGATGGAGTAGTAGTAATATTCTGCGCCAAAGGCGGAGTTGAACCACAATCGGAAACCGTATGGAGACAGGCTGATAAATATCGCATCCCGCGTATCGCCTATGTAAACAAAATGGATGCAATAGGGGCAGATTTTTTCCGGGTAGTTGAACAGATTAAAGGACGGCTGGGAGCAAATCCGGTGGTAGTCAGTATGCCGGTGTATGAGAATGAAGCTCTGGCCGGGGTAATTGATTTGATTAAAATGGTTTATATTACGTTCGGAGGCCGGTTGGGTAATGAGGTACAGGAGCAAGAAATTCCTGAACAATACCGGCAAGCAGCTGAAGAACAACGTCATTTAATGATCGAAAGCATCGCAGAACAAGACGAAGCTATACTGGAGCTTTACTTAGATAATAAGCTCATTACCGAGAATGACATTATTAATGCTGTTCGCAGGCAAACGGTTGCAAACAACATAGTACCAGTTATATGCGGAAGCTCATACCGCAATATTGGGGTGCAGATACTTCTGGATGCTATTGTTGACTACCTGCCGTCTCCGCTGGAAGTGGATATTCCCATGGCTACTCATGTAGAAAGCGGCCAAACTCTGGAGATACTTCCGGAAGCTCAAAATCAGTTTGCGGCTTTAATCTTTAAGATTATCAGTGACCGGCATGTGGGGAAACTAGCATTTGCTCGAATTTATTCAGGAACCTGTAAGGCAGGCACTTATGTATTCAACAGCACCAAGGGTAAAAAAGAACGTATTGGCCGCCTGGTCAAGATGCATGCTAACCACCGGGAAGAGGTGGAATCTGTTCAGGCCGGAGATATTGCAGCCATAATAGGATTAAAAGATATTGGCACCGGGGATACCATATGTGATGAAGACTTCCAGGTGATGTTGGAATCGATAACCTTTCCCGAACCGGTTATTCAAATTGCTATTGAACCTAAAACTCAATCCGATCAGGCCAAACTGGGTGAGGCGCTTAACCGGATTTCGGCAGAGGATCCAACCTTTAAGGTAGTCTATAACCATGATACCGGGCAGACCCTTATATCCGGCATGGGTGAATTACATTTGGAAATAATAACTGAGCGTCTTAACCGGGAATATGGAGTTGATTTTACTATAGGTCAGCCGCAAGTAGCCTATAAAGAAACCATATCCCATAGCGCCGAACATGAAACCCGCTTCGTCAAACAAACCGGCGGCAAAGGCCAGTTTGCTCATGTAATTTTACGACTGGAACCTGGTGAAGGATTTGAATTTACCAGTCAGGTAGTGGGCGGCAATGTACCCCGGGAATATATTCCAGCGGTAGAAGCCGGAGTGCGACAGGCTTTGGAAGAAGGGGTAGTAAAAGGTTATCCCGTCGTTAATGTGAAGGCTACTCTTTTAGATGGTTCCTACCACGAAGTCGATTCCTCGGAAATGGCTTTTCGTACTGCAGCGATGATGGCCACCCGGGAATGCTTGAAAAAAGCCGGATCGCATTTGTTGGAACCGATTATGAAACTGGAGATAACCTCACCTGAGGAATTTACCGGCAACATTATCAATAATATAAGCAATCGAAGGGGACGTCTTGAATCAATGTCTTCAGAAAACAACACCCAAATCATCAGGGGGAGGGTGCCGCTGGCCGAACTGTTTGGATATTCAACCACATTACGTTCTTTAACCCAGGGTAGAGCTGGGTTTTCCATGGAGTTCTCTCATTACGAAAAACAGCCAGTAGCCAGTTAACGAAAATTAAGTGATATACACGATAATTAAGTGATATAGTTTTTCAACACTATGAAGGCCTCTAAAGTCTAGAGGCCTTCAATTTTTCCAGGGCGTTTTCTAATTCTGTTAAGAGAATTTCTATACCGTCAAGTTTAGTATGGTTAGACCAGGAATATAACTGTGCTGCTAATTGGGAAATCGGTTCAAAACCATACATTCCCGCAGTACCTTTAATGTCATGGGCTATATGGGCTACACTTTCCCAGTCCCTGTTTTCTTGAGCCTTTCTCATACGAACCAGGTCTAATTCCAGCATGGCAATGAATTCAGGAAGAAACTCTTTGCGTAAGCACTGGAAATCCCTTTCACTGAAAGCCGCACCATCATGATAAACCAGATGACTATCAATTATTGAAAAAAGTGTTTCACTGGAAAATGGCTTGGCTAAATAGGCATTGCAGCCGGCTTGTAAACATTGGTGCTGTTCTCCATCCATAGAAGAAGCCGTTAGAGCTATGATCGGCAAACTAGAGTAACGGGGATTACAACGTATTTGACGTACTGTTTCATATCCACTCAGGACGGGCATCTGCATGTCCATCAGTACTATGTCTACAGGATGAGCTTGTAGCAACGACAGGCACTCAAAACCATTACTGGCTTGTAAGACTGCAAAACCCTTGCGCTTCAGCATAAGTGTAAGTATGCGGCGATTTACATCATTATCATCTACTACAAGTATGTGGCGCCCGGTCACAGTTGAAGCAACATGCTTCCTTTGGCTATTGATCAAATTGTGCATGGGAACTGGCTTAGGAATTTCAACGGGTATTACAAAGGTGAAAGTAGTTCCTTGGCCTAGCTGGCTGGTTACCGTAATGTTGCCTCCCAAAAGTTTTACTAACTCCCGGCAAATGGCTAAGCCAAGACCTGATCCATCGCCATCGTAAACATTAGCTTTCTGAAAAGCATCGAAAACAATAGATAATTTGTCTTCAGGTATACCTACCCCGCTGTCTTCCACAGAAAACTCAAGCCATAGCTTATTAGGTGTTGTTGCAGGAGGGTTATCAGCAATTCTTACCCGGATGGTAATATGACCTTGACTAGTAAATTTAGCTGCATTGCTAAGAAGGTTTAACATAATACGTCTTAATTGCAGGGGATCACTAATCAAAAGATTAGGAATATCCGGATCAATTTCAGTGTAGACCATAATCTTACTGGGATCTATTCTTGTTTGAATCATGAGAAGGCATTCTTCGACCAACTGCTGAAGGTAGAATTCGCGTTGTACAGAAACCGCAAATCCGGCTTCAATACGGGAAAGATCAAGAATATCATTAATTAAGCCTAATAATACTTCACTGCATTGCTGAATAGTCAGAATAAGATCTCTTTGGTAGTCAGTCATCAATTCTTTAGACATCAGCTCACTAGCTCCGATGATACCTAACATTGGGGTACGGATATCATGGCTGATGTTGGTAAGAAGGCTGGTTTTGGCTTGACTGGCCATCTCTGCTTCCCGGCGAGCACGGATTATAGCTGTTAAATCTGATACAACCGTAGCTAGGGAATAATCTGAATTATCCATTGGGGCTAAAGGCACTGCACATAGGCGTAAGTAATGGGTGGACCCGTCAGGGTGAGAATACTCGATTTCACAATCATGTTGATCCTGAAGCAACTGCACCCAAGAATGTATAAGCTCAATGGTAGCTGGGTGATTCATTAGGTTATTAATGCCAAGTATCTGTTCCAGCCTTTTGTTATAATACTGAATTTGACCATGAGCATCAGTGGCAAACACTCCTTCGCTGATCTGGTCTAATATTTGGGCTTGATATGATATTTTGATTTGGGCCTCTTTTAATTCGGTAAGATCTTTAATAATACCATAACTGCCCACTATGTTACCTGAATCGTCATATAAGGGAGCCGGATTTATATAGGTAGGCAGAGGACTACCTGTTTTGGAACGCAGGGTAACTTCATAGCAATCTTTTTGCCCAATGCGTCGTTTACTGATGCCTCGCAGCATAGCTAACTGATCCTGGTGGCTATAGGAGAAGTTGAGCAGATTATGATTTATTAGTTCATCCGGAGCATAACCTAACATTTTAACCAAAGCCGGATTAACATACATTATGTTCAAGCGGGTGTCAACCACGAGAAAGCCATCCGCCAGATCTTCGATAAGACGGCGGTATATATCCCCGCAGTTTGTCGCCTGTACTGGAAAGTGGTCAAGATGATTAGAATTGGATGTACAGTTGTTAATTCCTGGCCAGGAGAAAGCAAAGAAGTTATCCACAATCGACCCCCCTTACTTTCACTAGATCAAGTATATAAAAAAATAAGCACTTTTTGTAGAAGATAAGATACTAGTATTACTGAAATCAATAAATGATTTGTCCACACGGGGACCTGTTTTAAGGTGATACAACCGATATGGTATAAGGTGAGACTACGGTTAATAGGTTAAACATCTCGACCATAAAAGTTTAGAGGACAGATCGACTGCCCTCTAATAATTAGGATAATCTGTTTTTACTGAGAAGTAGCACTGATATTATTGGAGAATGAAATTGTTTCTGCTAATTTTCCTAATTCCTCAGCGGATAAGGTGCCATTCAAGGTAACCTGATAAGCCTGGCCGCCTACATCAATGTTATAGATTACTTCCACCTGGGGTTGGGAAGCTTTTCCAGCTAAAATTGGTGCCTCGGATAATGATTGCGATTCCTTATTCATCAGAGCTATAGAATCCAGGTTTTTAACATTTTGAAGAGTGATTACTAGTAAGCGGTTATCTTTATCCGTGTAGTGATATTCAATTATTGGGTCATTCTTATCCATATTGCTGTTTACCACATTAGTCAAGGTAAAGCTGCTGGGAACTTGCTGCGGTTTCGGCAAATCACTCACCTTATCAGATTTGCCGTCCGAGTCTGGGATACCACCCTGACGGCTGGGCGATTGAGCTTCACCAGTTTTCCAGTACATGACACCAAGCGGTGGATCGGCTGTCTCAGTACCTGAATCGGCCGGGACTGAACCATCCGATGCTGGTTCTGCTGTTACCGCCATCATTAACTCGGCAGAAGCATGGTCCGCTGCTGAACTATTATCAGGGGTAGTTACCGGCGGAGCAGACTCCTTGGCAGGAGATATATTGGCTTCTTCGCTGGATAATGAGCGTGGTGACATCTGGTCATAATTAATAGTAGAGGAAGTTTCTTCTGGTTTGGCCATTTTAGAAGCGGAGCGCATTTCCATGGCTGTTGGGTCTGAATCAGAAGAATTGCCAATTCCTACTGAAGGTGTATCTGCCACTTGTGGCCCTTTTTGAAATGGGATTATGTGTGGTGCAAAGATTGCCAAAAATACCAATAGGCCAGCTACTGCAGAAGTCAGAGCAATTTTCCTTACTCTAGCAGGGAAAGGTTTCCTGGTCCATCTTAAGTGTAAGGTAGCCGCATGATCTGCTTCAAAAATCTTCTGCATAACTCGTGGAGTAAAGTCATCAGCTAAAACGGGAAGGTCAGATTTGTCTCGTAACACCTGGTTCTCCAGGTTAGTTAACATGAACTGGCTATTGCAGCGGGAACACTCTTGCCGATGTTTATCCATTTCCATTTTGAGAGCAGGGGATAGATTGTTGTCACAGTAATCAAACACATAGCGATCAAAAAGCTGACAATTCACGTTTTACCCCCCTTTCCTCCCAGCGCTTAAGCAGCTCTTTACGCAATGCTTTGCGGGCTCGGTGTATTCTTACTTCAACATTTTCTTTACTGACTCCTAATACTTGTGCGATTTCAGCATTCTTCATATCCATTTGATAACGGAGCACCAAAACAGACCGGTATGATTCGGGCAGTTCCTGGATGGAAATACGAATGTCCTCCATTATTTCTTTACGTTCAAAAATAGCTTCAGGATCACCTTCCAATACTGAGGGATAATCTTCATAAGGTTGGCCAAAACTCTCATCAAAACTCAAATTAATCACTTTCTTTTTCTTGCGTAGATTACTTATGGCAGTATTGATCGCAATGCGGTGAATCCAGGGGCTGAACTTTTTACTCCTATCAAACTGGTATAGTTTGTTGTACACCAGTATGAATACTTCCTGAGTAATATCTTCAGCTTCTTGGTAGTGTCCTACCATGCGATAAACTATATGAAAAACCGAGTTTTTGTAACGATTCACTAACTCTTCAAAAGCTGCTGTATCTCCATGCAAAATACGGTCAGCGAGTGCTTCGTCGCTTATCAAAACCAACCAACTCCTCGAACGCGTTCAAACATTATACGCAGGGGATTTAGTATAGCTTACACCAGCAGCGACAAAAACGATATGGGAAAATAGTTCTGGGCTAACAGTGGAATGGAATGGTAATATTACATAAGTCTATGGTAAGGGGACCAATCATGAGAATTTTGGTGGATGCTGATGCTTGTCCGGTTAAGCAGACCATCGAAACGGTGGCCAGTGCTTTGGGCATACAGGTAATATGGGTGGCTAGTATCGAACATAATATTCATAGTCAATATGGACAGGTAATTATGGTAGACCATGCCCCCGAGGCTGCTGATCTGTTTATCATAAATCATATAATGCCAGGAGATATTGTAGTTACTCAGGATTTAGGCCTTGCTTCCTTGGTCCTGGCCAAGGGAGCCCAGCCAATATCTCCCTCTGGAAGAGTATGGCATGAAGAGGGTATGGAAATTCTGCTATACCAGCGTTATATAAATAAAAAAGCCAGACAGCAAGGATACCACATTGGTAAAACTGCTGCCAGGAACAACCAGGACGACCAACGATTCAAACAAGCTTTGCTGGATTTAATTAATGCTGGCTATTCGCAAAATAATTAGGACATATGCGCTGTTGCCGCCCTATATATGCATGTATATAATTAAGACAAAATATGTGAAAGGAAGAATATAATGTCTGATAAATGCAAAACTTGCCCTAGCGCAAATGGGTGCGCATCACAACCGGAACAGTGCGGGGTAGATCCTCAAAAAGCTTTGCTGGGATCATTGAATAGAATCGAAAATGTCATAGTAGTTATGAGCGGAAAAGGAGGCGTGGGTAAATCCTCGGTTACCGGACTTATTGCCGCTACTCTGGCAAAACAGGGAAAAAGAGTTGGAGTTTTGGATGCAGATATTACTGGGCCTAGTCAACCCAAGATATTTGGGCTGAAAGATATTGACTTAAAAGCTAGTGAATATGGTATTATTCCTCCTGTAACCGAACTGGGAATAAAAATAATGTCCATCAATTTCTTTCTCCCACATGAAGATGATCCTGTTATTTGGCGAGGTCCTCTACTGGCTGGGGCGGTCAATCAATTTTGGGGTGAGACCGACTGGCGTAACCTGGATTATATGATCGTAGATCTACCTCCAGGAACAGGAGATGTACCGCTAACTGTGCTGCAATCCCTCCCAGTAACAGGAATAGTCATAATCTCTTCACCTCAAGATCTAGCTTTCATGGTAGTCAAAAAAACCATAAAGATGACCCAGAAGCTAAATATTCCTATTCTAGGAATAGTCGAAAACATGAGTTTTGCTATATGTCCCCAATGTGGAGAAAAACTTGAGATATTCGGTAAGAGCCAGGGTGCTGACATTGCTCGGGAAAGTGGAATTGAATTTCTGGGTCAGCTTCCCTGGGATGCCTCCCTAAACAAATTGGTAGATGAAGGTCGCATTGAAGAATATGAATCTCCCGCTGCCCATGCGATGGTGGAAAAAATTATTCAGGTTTTGAATTCAATTTAGTAGGACCGCATTAATATGGAGCGATACACCCATCGTCCTGCGAGAGAGGTTTCAACAGCAAACGTTAAAAAATTGTATTTAGGAAAATATTAAATAACATTCTAACATAAATTTTGTGTATAATTTAGATAGGTAAGATTTAGGAACCTGAAAATTATGGTAAACTTCACCTTAACTTGCAAAGGAGGGGTTTTCAGTGGGAATCAAACTATTTTTGGAACTGAAAAACCTTTTTGCTGATCTGGCTTCAACCCTGATTTTGGGGAAGAATAAAGATGCTGCTCGTCTGGCCTTAGTATTATCTGAAAAAAGTAAGGCTCTGGCAGAGGAATTAGCTAAATAACATAAACTAATGAAGAAAAAAAACCGCTGCTTTTCGGGCAGCGGTTTTTTTATGATATTTCATGAAAAAACGGCGATGATGTTCGTGCGTTTTTCTCTGATGTGCTGAGCAGGACGATAGTTTGAAAAAAAGAAGAAGTTTACACACCTCTCCCCTTGAAAATGGCAGTATAACCTATGCCGGAGCTGCTTCCCGGCTTGTTGTTTTCCCTCAAACCCCCGTACCCAATGTTTGCACCTGTTATTAAAATATTGCAGAAAACAGAAAACAAAAAATCCTCCTAGTTCGGAGGAATCGTTGTTTTAATGGTGGGCCATGAAGGAATCGAACCTTCAACCTTCTGATTAAGAGTCAGCTGCTCTGCCTAGTTGAGCTAATGGCCCATGTGATTGCCGCAATTGATATTATAGCGGCTGTACCGCAAGAAATCAAGGCTTAAATTAATGAATGCTAATCATCACATATACTTGTATGATTAAGATATAACTCACATATGATACTATGAAACCAAAGAAAAATATTTAAGCCACAAAAAGGAGGATCAATTAATGAATATGCTGGAAAAAGCTTTTTATCTCGGACTTGGCGTATTCAGTGTAACCAGAGAAAGAGTGGAAAAACTGGTCAATGAGCTAATGGAAAAAGGAGAAATAAGCCGGGAAGAAGCGGGACAGGTTATTGAAGATCTGATCAAAAAAGGGGAAGAAGAGAAAAAAGCTCTGCGCAATCTTATTCAGGAAGAAATGGGAGGACTGAAAAAGGACCTGACGATGGCTACCCGGGAGGAATTAGAGGAGCTAAAAGCGCGTATCGAGGAATTGGAAAAACGGCTGGAAAAATCCTAATCAACTAGTCAGCATTAGAATAACCCACGGAGGATTACCTCATGTTCGATATCAGTAAAAGTCGTGCTCGTCATTTGCCCCGTTATCGTGAGGTAGCTAATGTCCTGATAAAGCATGGCTTTGGGTTTATTTTTGATAGGTTTACTCTGCTTAGGATGAACATTGGCCGACCTAAATCAGAAACCAAGGCAAATTTGCGATCGCCTTATGTAGCCCGTCATTTGCGGCAAGCTTTCGAAGAATTAGGTCCTGCTTTTGTTAAACTGGGGCAACTGCTTAGCGTCAGGCCAGATTTACTGGCGCCTGCTTATATTGAAGAATTCGAAAAGCTGCAGGATGCGGTCCCTCCTTTTCCTTTTCATGAAGTAGTGCAGTTTTGCCAGGATGAAGGGCTGGATTTCGAGAACATATTTGCCAGTGTAAACTGTGAGCCTATAGCTGCTGCATCAATGGGACAAGTTCATGAAGCCTATCTCAAATCTGGAGAACATGTGGTTATCAAAGTTCAGCGTCCTGGTATCGAGTCCCAGGTAGAGACTGACCTGGAAATAATGATGGATCTGGCTAAGCTATTAGAAAAACGCACTAAATGGGGCCAGCTTTATAAAGTAAGTGAAATAGTGAATGAATTGAGTGAGGCTATCCTTAATGAGTTAGATTTTCATAAGGAAGCTCAAAATGCCGCCAATTTCTACAAACTATACCGTAATGATCCTACAGTGCGTATACCCAGGATTTACTGGCAATACTCTACCCGCCGGGTGTTAGTGATGGAATATGTGGGCGGCATTAAAATATCTGATCTGGACCGCTTAAAAGAAGCCCAATACGACCTGCAACTTATAGCTTCACGACTAATTGAGGCTTTGTTCAAACAGGTATACCACAATGGTGTATTTCATGCCGATCCTCATCCCGGCAATATTGCCATTGGGAAAGAAGAAATTATTGTGTTTTATGATTTCGGTCAGGTAGGAAGGGTAGAACACCAGGCGCGGGAAAAATATGTAGGTTTGCTAATAGGTATGATGCGTTACGACACCGAAGCAGTTACCCGTTCAATTTTGGAGATTGGTATTACCAACAAACCTGTCAATCGTGATGAATTGCGTAAAGATGTCAGTAAATTGCAGAACAAATATTATGGTATGCCATTGTCCCAGATAAATGTTGCTGAAGCTTTGGCTGAGTTAATAGATATATCTTTCAAATATCAGATGCGCTTGCCTGCTGAACTGTCTCTGCTGAGTAAAATGCTAATGACTGTTGAATCCATAGTTACCAAGCTAGATCCTGAGATAAGTTTGGTGGACCTGGCAGAACCGTATGGCCGTAAAGTGCTGGCCCAACGAATGTCACCCAAACAAGCCAAAGAGGTAATTCGCAATGTAGCGTGGGACTATGCTGAGCTGGCACGTTCTTTCCCCCGGGAATTTGATACCATTATGAAACTGTTGGCTAGCGGTGATTTAAAAATCAAGATGGAGCATGTCAACTTAAAGCGACTGGCTTCCAGAATTGATATTATGTCCAATCGGCTTTCCCTAGCCATCATTTTAGCCAGTATAATCATAGGTTCTTCATTAGTGGTCAATCATAGTTCCAGCAATATTTTCAGCCGAATTCCCTTAGTGGAAGTTGGATTTATTACCGCATTAATTCTGGGACTTTTTCTAGTTTACTCCATAATTCGCAGCGGCCGCTACTGAGCACAGGTATAACTGACATTATCCCCCAATATATATGTGACAGGAAACAATAAGGGGGGATACCCATGCATCGTAAACCGTTCAGTATGCCGTTGATAATCTCTATACTAGTGGGCTTTTTAGTTATAAATTCGGCAGCGGCTGAAAGTCAATCCACCGGACAGAGCACAGCCACGACGCCGGCGTCCATTCACCAAGTGTTTGTAATAAGCATAGATGGTTTGAATTACGAAGGTTTTATAAGTTCCTATACTCCCAATATGAATTTTTTAGCCAGCGAAGGTGTTGTTGACAAGAAAAGCATGTCATTTGTAGTGAATTCCATTGAAGCTTCAGAAGCCTGCCTTATTACTGGAACCTTTCCCGAAGAGCACAAGTTTATCAATGCCAGTGACAGTCTGGAAGTCGAATCAGTATTGGATCAAATTCGCAGGACCAAAAAACAAGTATTGATAATCGATGCTTCCGGAGGAAAGCTGGAAAAACTCGGTGCTGACCAATTCATTAAAATAGATGCTCAAAGAAACGACCGGGAAGCATTTCAAGCGGCTATCAAGAAATTCCAGAATGATCGCCCTTTTTTTACTTATATATATGTAAATGATTGTCTGGATGCCTTATTGTCACTGAATCAAAAGACTTATTCTCAGACAATTACCAAAGTTGATCAGTATATAGGCGAGCTGTTGAATCATTTACGAAAACATGGTGAAATGAACAATACCTTGATAGTTATTACTTCTCCCCGCAGTTCATCCAGCAGCAATTTGTGCCCACTTATAATGCATGGGCCCGGGTGTAAATCGGGCACCGTAATGACTGATACCATGTTGCTAGATGTGGCACCCACCTTATCATACCTGTTAGGTCTAAAGATTCCTTTCAATGTCAAAGGAATTCCTCTATACGAGGCTATGACTGTGGAACCACGCCAACAACTGTCGGTCCTGAATACCTGGATAAAGGCATTGAAAAAGGAGCGTATAGCTACCTGGAAAAGGTATTTTGATTCTCAGGAAGAACTTTATCGCACTATTAAACAATTGATAGCTGTACAGGAAGAAAGGCAGAATATATTCCAATATGCCGGACAACGAGAAGACACTATTGCCGGTCTGCAGAATAAAATTCGCTGGCAGCGCATCATAGGAGGAGTAATTTTTCTATTTATGGCAGCTGGCTATTTAGTGGAGTACCGGTGGCTGAAGAAGAAATACCTGTTATTTCATTAAGCTTGGTTTTCTCCAACTTATGCACCTTATGTAGTATTCCTTGCAAAATACTAATGTAATGAAGGAGACGCTGGTGTTCCTCCTCTGAACAGTAATGGTGGGCCTCCAAATCATGTTGGGCAATCAACAAGGCATGAAACAGCTTATCAGCAAAGGTCATCCGGCTGGAGAGAAAATACTTATCAACCTGTTCAGCTATTTTCTTTTCATCATTTGTTAATGTTGTATCCACTATTAACACCTCCGGATGAAAGTCTAGAGTAATAATATGCTTGTGCAGAAAGAATAGTTCAGAAAAAGTTTACCTACTGTTCCGGATATTGCCGCTGTAGAAAAGACGCTCTTTAATAACTTGACGGTTGATTGCGGCAGTGCTAGGATATATTCAAATTATTATAAACAACACGATGAACAGAAGAGTAGTTGTGAATCAGTCTAAGCAGAGAGCCGGGGTAGCTGAAAACCGGCAGCTGATTACAATGAATGCCACCTGGGAGTGCTGATGTACTATGGCGTAACCATATAAAATCAGACGGTACCCGCCGTTACCGGGTTTAAGTGGGCACAAGCCAATTAGGGTGGTACCGCGGGAAAAACTCTCGTCCCTTTAGCAGGGATGAGTTTTTTATTTATTAATAAATATATTTTAAGGAGGAAAAATATGGATTTGGAGAAAAAGATACTTACTCTCATCGAGAATGATGCCAAGATGAGTATCAAGACCATAGCTACCATTTTAGATATGGAGGAAAGCCGCGTAGCTGAAATCCTGGCAAAATTGGAAAAAGACAAGGTTATATTAGGTTACAGTACCATAATTGACTGGGATAAAATCGGGGTTGATGGAGTAACCGCCATGATCGACGTGAAACTGACCCCGGAAAGAGAAGTTGGTTTTAATCGTACTGCAGAACGGATATGCCGCTTTCCAGAGGTTCGTTGTGTCTACCTTATGAGTGGGACTTATGACCTGTCAGTTATTGTAGAAGGGAAAACCATGAAGGATGTTGCCTGGTTTGTTTCCCACAAACTGTCCACCCTGGATCAGGTCCAGAGTACTGTTACCCATTTTGTACTTAAGCGTTATAAGGAGGATAATTTTGTGTTTGAGGAACCGCAGCAGGATAAAAGGTTGGTGGTAAGCCCGTGAATGACATGAGCAAGTATGTTTCATCGGTAGTAAAGTCTATACCACCCTCAGGAATACGCAAGTTTTTTGATTTGGTGTCTCAGACCGAAGGAGTCATATCTTTAGGAGTAGGCGAACCGGATTTCGTAACTCCCTGGCATATTATAGAAGAGTGCTTTTATTCCCTGGAAAGAGGTTACACGATGTATACTTCCAATGCCGGGCTGCCGGAACTCCGGGAAGAAATCGCCGCTTATCAGAAACGGAAAATAGGTGTTGAATATTCACCAGCTAATGAGGTCCTGGTGACTATTGGAGTAAGTGAAGCAGTTGATTTAGCCTTGCGAGTGCTGCTGGAACCCGGAGATGAAGTGCTGGTGCCCGAACCATGCTTTGTTTCCTACGCTCCAGGAGCGGTGCTGGCCTATGGAAAACCTGTTTCAGTGCCAACCTACGACCAGGATGAGTACCGTTTGAAACCTGAAATTCTGGAAAGGTACATTACACCCCGTAGCAAGGTTCTGGTCCTGGCATATCCCAATAATCCTACCGGAGGAATAATGGAAGCCGGGGATTTGCAAGCCTTGGTTGATATTATAAAAAAACACGACTTAATAGTGATATCTGACGAAATTTACTGCGAGCTTACCTATGAGGGCAAGCATGCTTCCATTGCTTCTTTTCCTGGAATGCGTGATCGTACCTTGGTTATGAATGGTTTTTCTAAGGCCTATGCCATGACCGGTTGGAGAATTGGCTATGTTTGCGGGAATAAGGATTTTATTTCTGCTATGCACAAGGTGCACCAGTATACTATTATGTGTGCCCCAATTATGAGCCAAAAAGCAGCTATTGAGGCGCTGCGTAACGGAGAGACGGAAATGCTAAAGATGGTGGCTGACTACAATAATCGCCGCAAAATTATCCTTAAAGGACTCAGCGAAATCGGCTTGGATTGCTTTGAACCTAAAGGAGCATTTTATTGTTTCCCCTCCATTAAAATTTCCGGTATGGGCAGTGAGGAATTCTGCGAAAAACTGTTAATGGAAGAACAAGTAGCAGTGATACCGGGTAACGCTTTTGGCAGTGTAGGTGAAGGTTTTGTTCGCTGCTGCTATGCAGCCAGCATTTCCAACCTGGAAAATGCCATAGAAAAGATGGGCAATTTTCTGCGTCGACATCGAGTTGCTTAAGCAGCAAAAATTTGCAGTTGAATGCTGAAATGCAGCGAAAACATAGGAAATGCCAACTAATATTACGATAATTAACTAAAGGATTTACGTATTACAGGTGGAAACCTCCTTTAGATGGTTAAAGGAGGTTTTCATGTGTTTGCTGAGATGACTGCTCAGGAAATTGAATTTTTAAATATGTTAGGAATCATGACCCCTTCCGGAAAAAGAGAAGTTATGGAATACATGCGTTATGTTCTAACCAAGCAGTATCGCCGAGAGGTAATGGCAGCTGTTTTTCATAACAAACTACTGGCCAACCTCTTTCACAGCCTTATTTTTTTAGTAGAGCGGGATGACTTTGATGTAGCCCAGGTACAAAAACGGGTCCAGCAGATAAAACAACTATATTACACCATATTTGACCAGGTGCATAACAAGTACCGGGAAGTAATCGAAGATTTGGACAGTAATGAAGTAGTGCGGGAATTTGGGCGCATTAGTTTTGATAGTCTTGAACAGGCTTTTATGCAAGGCCAACCATCAGTTATCCGCATGGAAGTAGTTAATTTTCATCAGGAATATAATAAACTAGGGAAAAAGAAGGACGCCCGGCAAATCGTTGCGGTATAATTAATATTAATACCTTAGATATAGCAACGATTGTTGGGGAGGATTATTCATAATATGAAAATTAGCTTTTTGGGTGCAACGCGCACAGTAACCGGTTCCTTCTTTGTGATTGATACCGAAAAAACACGGTTTGCCGTAGATTGTGGCTTGTTTCAGGGGCCCAAGGAAATAAAGGAACGCAACTACAAAGAATTTGTAGTAGATCCTGCCTCAATTGATTTTCTGATCCTTACCCATGCTCATATTGATCACATTGGATTAGTCCCCAAGTTATGTAAACATGGATTTAGAGGTCCCATTTTCTGTAGTAAGCCTACACAGGAATTGGCCAGTATTCTTCTGCCTGATTCAGCTTATATTCAGGAATGTGAAGTAGAGCGCAAAAACCGCAAGTTAAAGCGAGCCGGCAAACTCCTGATTGAACCGATATATACGGTAGATGATGCCCTGGAATCCCTAAAACAGTTCCGTTATCTACAGCAAGATGAAATTGTTGAACTGGCTCCGGCAGTCAAGATAAGGCTGCGGGATGCAGGACATATATTGGGTTCCACCATTATAGAGATGTGGGTGGAAGAAAACGGTAAAGCACTAAAGCTAGTTCTTACCGGGGATTTAGGTAATAGCAACCAGCCCATTATCAAGGACCCTACTATAATAGAGGACGCTGACTATATCATTATGGAATCAACCTATGGCAATAGGTTCCATAAGGGAATTCATAACCGTTTAGAACAATTAAATCAAGTTATCAAAGATTCCATGGCCAAAGGCGGGAATCTTATAATACCAGCTTTCGCAGTTGAACGCACCCAGGATCTGCTGTATGACTTAAATCAACTCTATAAGAACGGTGAACTGGATCCTAGTATTGATATCTATATTGACAGCCCCTTGGCCATAGCTGCTACCGAAATCTTTGAAAAGCATATCGAATACTATGATTATGAAGCCAGCCAGATTTTGGCAAATGGCGATCATCCTCTGCGGCTTCCAAACCTAAAGGTTGCCCTTTCTCAAGAGGAGTCAGTTAGACTTAATAGAGTGCAGGGCAACACCATAATTATTTCTGCCAGCGGTATGTGTGATGCCGGACGCATTAAACATCACCTGAAACACAATTTATGGCGCCCCGAGTGCACAATATTATTTGTTGGTTACCAGGCTGAGGGCACTTTGGGGAGGCGTATCGTTGACGGAGAAAAACTGGTACGCATTCACGGCGAACAAGTAGCTGTGAAAGCTGATATTCGAAGCATTGAGGCTTATTCTGCCCATGCGGATCAGGCTGGGTTGATAAACTGGCTTAAACATTTCATCACAGCTCCCAAAGGAATATTCCTGGTACACGGTGAAGAACAGGGCCAACAGGTGCTGGCTGAACTTATTCGTAATGAAATACGGGTACCGGTCCATATTCCAGATTGGATGGATGAATTTATTCTAACACCCAGTGATCGAGTCCAGCCTAAAACGGAGTTAATGGGAGACGAAATTAGTAAAGCTTTGCTGGCCGAACAGATGTATTTGGAATTGAGAACCAGCTTGCATAATCTTTTTAAGGAAAAGTGGCTGGCAAATGACTACGATGAACTGATAGAAAAAATGAAAAAAATTCAGACCGCCATACACTAACACAACCTTTGTTTAGAAGAGAAAGTCCAAAAATCAGCAGGGCTTTCTCTTTGTCCTAAGCTATTGCTGGAAACATCAGCCAGTCAAACTACAAACATATCCTAAAAGTATTGCCTGCAACTCTGGCAGCCGTTTATTTTTAATAATCATATTTTTTGAAAATCTAATCAATAATCTTACTCCTTGTTGCAAACGACATGACAGTGTATACTTTTTTTACTTCTAGTCCTGGGGGAAATTTTCATGCATAATCTATCTGCTTCTGTGGAAATTCTTCGCTGGGGACAAGCCAGCATACCCGCTGTACTCTTCTGTTATGGCAGAGAACTAGATCTCACAATAGAGGATATAGGTGTCTATGCCGCCATATTTTATACTTATGAAAAATCCAAACCATTATTTCAAAGTGGAGTAAGCGTCGGACAAATTCTCCAGATGTGTCCTCTTATCAGCAAGCAGAAACTAGCTCGTTCTATAAATCGCTTGGAGAAATTGTCTCTTCTTAGTTTGCACGGGAACGGTAGTTTTATGGATAAGCGGGTGGGACTGGAACCACTGTTCAGCAAACTGGAAGAATTAATTATCCGTGATCATCATTTGCTGACCAAATCCGAAACAGCTGTCAATGAAGATATTATTGCTGAGTATCGCTTGAAAATTGAGCAGTTGGAATTGGCGTTGGAAGAAGAGAAAAATCGTAATATTCCTGAGATGTTGACCAATTCCAATGGCAATTTTAAAAAAGTAGCAGACTTTATTTCCAAAAAGACCGGCAGTCTAATGAGTGTAAAAATGGCCAATGAATTAAAACGTTGGTTGGATGAAATGGCCATGACGCCTGAATTCCTTCTATGTATGCTGGAAATGTGCTTCGAGAGAAATATTTATAATCCCCGCCATATTTCAAGTATTGCCAAGGACCTTAAGGAGTATTCGGTTAACAGTGTAGAAGGTTTAGAGAACTATTTTAAGAAATTTGTTGATGATGGGACCAAAAGTAAACTGCCGCGAAGTGAGTTTGATCCCGATGTCATAGAATTCGGCAAGTTTACAGGTATAGATATGAACGCTGAAGCCCGTCGCAATATTTACTATAAATGGCGCTATGATTGGGGGTTTTCTCATGCCATGATAATGAAAGCCGGCCAAATTATGTGCCAGCGTACTAAAAACGGTGGTTTGGAATATGTTGATAGTGTATTGTATAACTGGATGACCAAAGAGATAAGACTACCCGAGGATGCGGACCGGGAGTTGAAAGAACATAAAAACCGCTATAAAAGTGAAAAATCTACCCATAAAAAGGTACCGGAATCAGAAGAATATGAAATATACATATCACCAGTGCGGTTAGAAGAACTAAAAAGTAATACATAATAATGTATAATAAAAATCGGGGTTAATATCCCGATTTTTATTAGGACGGTGCAAAACCTGTGAATCAACCATTCCCTCAATCCTATTCGGAAGAAGTCTTATACGATTTAGAAAGCGAACGACGGGTTATCTCGTCCATGCTTCATTCTGAGGAAGCCTGTGTAGAAGCCTATCATGTATTGACAGCAGCGGATTTTTATTCTCCCCGACATGCCACCATTTTCGAATTGACTTGCAGTCTGTTCGAAAGAGATATTCGGCCTACTTATGTAGAACTCCTTAAAGAAGGGCACACCCTTGGTATTCTTACTAACCCCAGGGATATTGAGGAGATCAAATTTGTTGCCGAACATTATATTGACGATGAAAACATACGTTACTGGATAAAAAGAGTTAAGGACAAATCTAAACTACGTAAATTTGACGCTTTCCTGCGGCGCAGCATACAGATATTAGCTGAGGGCCAGGAGTTAGAAGCCGATGATATTCTAATGTCTGCCGAGGAGGAACTGACAACTTTAACGGCTCTTGATGAAGATGATAGTATTGATACCCCTGCGGATGTAGCCACTCTGGGATACCAGGAAGTGGAACGGCGGTTTTTGCAGTTCAAGGAAATAAGAGAACGCTATAAAGGAGTTCTTCCCCTATATGGTTTGCCCACTGGTTTTGAAGATCTGAACCATATTACTCTTGGTTATAAACCAGGGGACTTAATTATATTGGGGGCCCAAACCGGACACGGCAAAACAGCTTTCGCTTTACATACCGCCCGGGCTGTAGCCGTCGATCACAACTATACTGTTCTGTACCTGAATACGGAAATGAGCCGGGAACAAATTGCTTTACGATGGGGATCAATTTTAAGCGGTATCGAACATGACCGCATTCGCAGCGGAGATATCAATGAAAATGAGCTATCTCTAGTGCTACAGGGTTATTCTCGTCTACGGGAAAGTGGGTTTTACTCATATCCCTGTCCTAACTTAACCCCGGAAAAAACCATTTCCATAGCTCGCAAGTTTAAGGCCCAGAAGAATATCGACATGATGATAGTTGACTATATAGGACGCATGGATAAACTCGATCCCCGCCTGCAAGAATGGCAGATGCTGGAACAGATTGTCAAGACCCTGAAAATGCTGGCGCAAAATTTGAAAATTGTGGTTATGTGTTTAGTTCAGCTTAACCCAGATGGTTCTTTACAGGGGGCCAAACGCATGAAAAATGAATCGGATTTGATGCTGAAATTAGCTCCTATCTCCCGGGATGAACTGGAAGAGAACGAAGAATTGAAAAAGTATCTCAATCCCAATTACTATCTGCATATTGAAAAAAACCGTGACGGACGCAGTGGGGTACGCATACCTATAAACTTTGACCTGCAGCGTCAGGTGATGAAAAATGCAGAAAGGATCTCGTTATAATGGCCCACGAAGAAGAGGAGAAAAAGCGGATCTACGATGAAACTGCCAGTTTGATCACTCGCCAAGCAGTAATGAACAAACTGACCAGTGAAGAACTGCATTTTCTATTGAATCTCTTGGACCATGTTGTTATAACCAATCAGCAACGTCCTATTATTGATATTTTGCATAGGTGGATAAAGATTTCGGTCGAAAAAGAGATCAATGATACTATTAAGAATGTACTTCTGAACACTGATTTTGATGATGAGACCCAAGTAGCTGCCTCAATACAGTTCATTGAGGAACTCCTATGCACAAATAATGAGGAACCGTAAGCAAAGGAGGAATCCGCAGATGAGTAATTTCTGGATTTATGAGTCCCATACCCCTGGATACGAAGTACGCTGGCGCATTACCAATATCCTGCATCAAGAGACCACCCCTTATCAAAAGCTGGCCGTTGTGGAAACCACCGAATGGGGTAAAGCCTTGATACTAGACGGTGCACTGCAAATATCAGAAAGGGACGAGTTTATCTATCATGAAATGATCGCCCATGTTCCCATGCTGAGCCATCCTCAACCCAACCGGGTGTTGATAATCGGAGGGGGAGACGGGGGAACCCTTAGGGAAGTAGCACGGCATCCGGAACTGCAGTCAGTTGATATGGTGGAGATTGATGAACGAGTTATTGAAGCCAGCAAGCGATTTTTCCCCCAGGTTGCCTCTTCCTTTACTGATAAACGGTTAAACCTGTATATAGCTGATGGAATTGAATTTGCTCGTGGTAACCACGGTCCCTATGACGTTATAATTGTAGACAGTTCTGATCCGGTAGGACCGGCTGAACCGCTGTTTACCGTTGATTTCTATCGAGATTTATATAACTTGATGGATGAGGATGGCATGGTAGTCGTTCAATCAGAATCACCGCTGTTTTTTGCCGACTACTTTAAGAATGTCTATAGTAACTTGAAAAGTGTTTTTCAATTGGTCCAGGTCTATACAGCCACTATACCTACCTATGTCAGCGGGCCCTGGTCTTTTACGGTGGGAAGCAAAAAGCACCGGGCAGATGGTATTGCTGAGGGCAGGTCCATACCCGGTCCCATGAAATATTATAATAGTAGTATTCACAAGGCCGCTTTCGCCTTGCCTGAGTATATTAGGCAAATGTTAGAATAGAAAATGCTGTCGTGAAGATAAAGAGAGGGACAAAGATGAGTACTTTTGTTGAGAACCGGGCCCGATCAGCCATTTTCAACCTAAAACCGTATGTGCCGGGAAAACCAATAGAAGAGGTCAAGCGTGAGTTAGGTGTGGAGGACATTATCAAAATGGCTTCCAATGAAAATCCACTAGGGCCGTCACCATTAGCGCAGAAAGCGGCTGCATCAATACTGGGCCAACTGCATGTCTATCCGGACAGCAACTGCTATGAGCTTAAAAAGAAACTGTCTCAGTGTTTTAACCTTCCCTCAACTTCAATATTAATAGGTAATGGATCGGACGAGATACTGAAACTGGTGGCAGAAACCTTTTTAAACCCCGGGGAACAAGTGGTTTTACCTCAGCCTACCTTTTCAGCATATGAGTTTACCGCCAAGATTATGGATGGAACCTGTGCGGCTGTGCCTCTGGCTGATTTTACCCACGATTTGCCGGCTATGCTGCAAGCTGTCAATGAGCAAACCAAATTAATATATATCTGTAATCCCAATAATCCTACCGGTACCATTGTTACCCGAAGTCAGGTTGACGAATTCATGGAGCAAATACCGGATGATATCCTGGTAGTATTCGATGAAGCATATTATGAATATGTAGACAGTCCGGAGTATGTTAGTGGGCTCCGCTATCTTCAGAGCGGTAAAAACGTTATAGTATGCCGGACTTTTTCTAAAATATACGGATTAGCAGCTCTGCGAATCGGTTATGCTTTTACTACTCCGGAAATAGCCAGCGCCATTGAACGGGTGACTGACCCCTTCAACGTAAACTCTGTAGCCCAAGTCGCAGCTTTAGCTGCCCTAGATGACATTGAACACCTGCAAAACAGCCAGGAGTTAAACCAAAAGGGAAAACAGTTCCTGTATGAACAACTGGATGCCCTGGGGATAACCTATATTCCGACTCAAGCCAATTTTATACTAATTGATACCGGGCAAGACTGCCGGCGGGTATTTCAAGGACTTCTACAGCAGGGAGTAATAGTACGCCCGGGTGATATTTTTGGCTATCCAACATTTATACGAGTAACCATAGGTGCTCCTGCTGAGAATGCTCGTTTTATAAATTCACTGCGGTCTGTACTGGAGAGTTAATCTTAATGGTTATTGTACAAGGTTCGTATACTGATCCAGATATTATTGAGCGATTAGCTAACGCTTTACAAGCCATATGTTATGACCCTAATAATATGCCGCTGTTCTTGTGCATAGGGTCCGACCGCCACATTCTGGACAGTTTTGGACCTCTTACCGGTTCTCTGCTAAAAGACAAAGTTGCGGCTCTGGATGTTTATGGTACTTTGGAGGAGCCCCTCCATGCCCGCAACCTGGTGAGCAGTATAAACCACATTTACCGGCTGCATCCTGCGCGTTTGGAGATTGCTATTGATGCATCGCTGGGAAATGATGATGATCTGGGGGTCATTCGCATACGACAAGGTCCCTTACTGCCTGGTAAAGCCCTGTCCAAACGGTTGCCTCCGTTGGGTCACCTGTCGATTACCGGAGTAGTGGGAACCCGTTCGGAAAAATATCACCTGCGCAGCAACTCGGGCAGTTTAAGTACGGTATATGGCATGGCCTGGGCAGTTAGTGAAGCGGTGATAAATTGGTATAATCGTATTTTAGACAATAGTCCATGAATACCTGCATTTACGCATCTAATGGGATGTGTTATTATCAAAACTGAATCAGCAGAAGCTTAGGTATTATTAGATATAAGATGTTTTTACTGGTTGTCAAGGGGACGAGGAGGATCTTATAACATGAAACGACTAATGATCGGAAATGAAGCAATTGCCAGAGGTGCTTACGAAGCGGGAGCGAGTGTGGCTGCTGCTTATCCAGGTACACCCAGTACCGAGATAGTAAGCAGTTTTGCTCGTTACCCAGATGTTTATGCCGAGTGGGCCCCTAACGAAAAAGTAGCCCTGGAAGTAGGGATCGGAGCTTCCCTAGGCGGTGCACGTACTCTGGTAGCTATGAAGCATGTAGGTGTTAATGTAGCCGCTGATCCGCTTTATACGGTAGCTTATACCGGAGTAAACGGCGGTCTGGTCATAGTATCAGCCGATGACCCCGGGATGCATTCATCCCAGAATGAACAGGATAACCGGGGCTATGGCATATTTGCCAAGCTGCCTGTTGTTGAACCATCCGATAGTCAGGAAGCTAAGGACTTTACCGCTTTGGCTTTTGATATAAGTGAAGAATTTGATACACCCGTCATGCTGAGGGTTACAACCCGCCTTTCTCATTCCCAAACCTTAGTTGATGAAGGAGAAGCGGGAGAAAGAATATTAAAGGAATACAAAAAGAATGCTCCCAAATACGTTATGCTGCCCGGTTATGCCCGGGGACGTCATGTAGAAGTAGAAAAGCGTATGATCAAACTGGCTGAGTATGCTGAAACCACTCCCTTAAATCGCATCGAGTGGGGAGACCGCAGCCTGGGTATCATTACCAGCGGGGTAGCCTACCAGTATGTTCGGGAAGCCTTGCCCGATGTGTCAGTATTAAAACTGGGGCTGGTAAACCCCCTGCCTAAAAATTTAATCTCTTCCTTTGCTGAACAAGTGGAACGCCTGGTGGTAGTGGAAGAACTGGAACCAGTTATCGAGCAGCAATTAAAAGCCTGGGGGATTACCGTTGAAGGTAAAGAATTATTTACCTTGTTAGGTGAATACAGCCCGGAAATGATTGCCCAGCGTTTAGCGGGAGCGGAACCGGCAGTTAGCAGCGAACTGGACATCCCGCCCCGGCCTCCTTTGCTGTGCCCCGGCTGCCCCCATCGCGGAGTATTCTACACTTTGCGTAGAATGCGGGTTGCAGTAATGGGTGACATAGGCTGTTATACTTTAGGAGCCCTTAGCCCCTTGGAAGCTATGGATTCCTGTGTATGCATGGGCGCCAGCATTGGAATGACTATGGGCATGGAAAAAGCCCGGGGGCAAGAGTTCGCTTCCAGAATGGTGGCGGTTATAGGTGATTCAACCTTCGTCCATTCAGGTATTACGCCTTTGATAGATACAGTATATAATCAAGGAACTCCCACCATCCTTATACTGGATAACGATACTACCGCCATGACCGGACATCAGGATCATCCTGCTACTGGATTGACCATTAAAAAGGTACCCACCAAAAAACTGGATCTTGAAACTTTGGTTAGGGCCATAGGAATCGATCATGTCCGCGTAGTTGATCCTTTAAAATTGGAGGAATTCGAGGCGGTCATCCGGGAAGAATTAGATCGACGTGAGCCATCAGTAATAATTGCCAAACGTCCATGTGCACTAATAGATCGCACTCCCATAACCACAACTCTATTTGTAGATGAGGAGTTGTGCAATGGCTGTAAAGCTTGTATTCGAATCGGGTGTACGGGAATTTACTTTAAAGACGATGAGAAAAAAGCGGCCATCAATCTTAATACCTGTGTATCCTGCGGAATGTGTGCCCAGGTATGTAAGTTTGATGCCATTAAGGTTGTGGAGGGTTAGCCAATGAGCCAGATTATGAATGTATTGATTGCCGGAGTTGGAGGACAGGGCACCTTGTTAACCAGCCGTATTATCGCCCAGGTGGCTGTAGATTTAGGTTACGATGTAAAAGTTACTGAAGTTCACGGTATGGCTCAGCGTGGCGGAAGCGTGGTATCAGAAGTTCGCTATGGGGAAAAGGTGTATTCTCCCACTATACCCAAAGGTCAGGCCGATGTACTCCTGGCTTTTGAAAAGCTGGAAGCCGCCCGCTGGCTTGATCATCTGAAGCCCGATGGGATAGTAATAGTCAATGATGAACGGGTAGATCCCTTGCCGGTAATGAGCGGCAAAATGAAATACCCCGAAGATATAATTGACCGGATTATACAACTTAAGCCCAAAACAACTGTAGCCAACGCTACCAAAACCGCCGTAGAATGCGGCAATGTCAAAGCAGCTAATGTGGTTCTGGTAGGTATTTTAAGCAAGGTTATTGGCCTGCCACCCGAAAAAGTGGAAGAAGCCATCCGTAAATTGGTACCGCCCAAAGCCCTGGAAGTAAACCTGGCAGCCTTCCGCCGCGGAATTGACTGGTCGGTAAACCAATAGCAAATGGTCAATAATATATTTCAAAGCATAAAGCGGAAAGATTGTTCTTTCCGCTTGAGAGTGTCAAAAAAGTTGCTAAAAAGAGATCGCCACGTCGCTACGCTCCTCGCGATGACATACCAGAAGGCCATCTTATGTGTCATTGCGAGCCCCGGAGGGGCGTGGCAATCTCGAACTTCTA